>Ga0210036_1001437_pt1 | contig 26876 bp, 27 predicted proteins | sample CryGeymeta201515_FD_185469 | JGI IMG/M metagenome (GOLD analysis project Ga0210036, IMG submission 185469) | Groundwater microbial communities from Crystal Geyser aquifers in Utah, USA - Crystal Geyser metaG 2015-15 (SPAdes) (version 2) | ecosystem: Environmental > Aquatic > Deep subsurface >...
CGGGCGCAGGCGCAGGTGCGGGCGCAGGTGCCGGAGCAGGTGCAGGAGCAGGCGCGGGTTCCTCAACCGGCGCAAAGCCGCCGCCACCGGGGGCGACGGGTGCGGGCGTCATCGCTGTCGTCTGAATCGTCAGCTGCGCATTGCAGTTGTTGCCGCCATAGGTGCCGACCCAGACATCAACGCGGCCGTTGAGGTTTTCCGCCCCGGAAATCGTCAGCGCCGGGTCGAGGTTGCCATTGGAATCGTCGTCGAACAACCAAGTGGTGTTGACGGTATTGACCAGCAGCGTCGCATCGCATTCGGACACGACGCGGAGGTCGAGGCTGTACGTGTCCATCCCGCTCATCATCAGCGAGAAATTCGGCACCGCGTTGGCATAGCCCAGACCCGGCAGGCCGCAACTTTGGACCGAATATGCGCCGCCCGCCACGACGGGCGCGGATTGCGCGGTCAGAAGCTGGTCGCCGGAAAACTGGTAGGTCGCACCGGGCTGCATGAAACTGGGGCAGGCAAGGGCAGCCGCGCTTCCGGCCATCAGGATCGCGGCAGAGGTCAGCAGGGTTTTCATTTCGGGGATCTCCCATCTTGTCGATAAAGGGCCTAAGGAAAAGGGCGGTATGGCCAATTGCGTCTGGCCCCCGACCCGTCGGAAAGGGCCGCGCAAAGCAGCCCTTCCCTTGTATTCAGAATAACCGAAACCGGGGATCAGTTATACCACGTTTCCATTTCCAGCGTGGCCGAGCAGGTGGAGGGGCCATAGGTGCCCACCCACACGTCGACGCGACCTTGCGTGTTGGAGGTACCGTAGAGGTTGACGCGCGGGTTCATGTTGCCGGCGGAATCGTCGTCGAAGAACCACGACGCATTGGCCGAGTTCACCAGCAGGACGGTGTCACAGGCCGCCGAGGTCACTTCGATCTCCAACCGATCATAACCGCCCATGCCGGAGGTGTAGAACGAGAAATCGGGCTGCGAGATCACGTACCCGGTGTTGTTGAAGCCGCAGTTCCGCAGGTTTTCGCCACCGCCGGCAACAACGCCGTAGGATCGGGGGGTGTAGAGATATTGGCCCGAAACGGAGAAGGTCTGGCGCCCTTCCGTGATGCTCGGGCAGGCCGCGGCTGCGGCGGCAAGGGAAATCAGGACGAGGAATGCAGACAGGATAGTGCGCATTTTATGACTCCTTAGTGTTATGTGCAAAATTTGTCTAGACCGATTTAAGTGTCGAGTCTACACTTTTTTCTGAAACGGCCGGTTTTTTCGGCGCGGTCGCGTATAGGGCCGCCCCGTTGGCGGCCCTATACGATATTGTCTGTCACCCGCTCAGTTCAGCCAGGTCTCAAGCTCCACCGTCGCCGGGCAGGTTGCGCCGTTATAGGTGCCGACCCAAAGGTCGAGCCGCCCATTCAGCGACGCAGAGGACGGGATGTTCAGCAGCGGTTGCAGGTTGCCCCGGCTGTCATCGTCGAAATACCACTGCGTCGTCGGCGTGTTGACCAGCAGCGTGGTATCGCACTGGGCGCTGGTCACTTCGATCTCCAGCCGGCCATAGCTTTCCATCCCCGACAGGTTGAAGGAGTAGTGCGGCACCTCGTAGGCATAGCCGCGCCCGCCGACCCCGCAGTTGGAAATGTTGGTGCTGCCACCGGCCTGCACGTTGTAGCTGGTCGGGCTGTAGAGTTGCTGACCGGTGATGTTCACCACCTGACCGGTTTGCTGCCAGCTGGGGCAGTTGCCCGCCGGTTGCGGCGTCGGTTGCGGCGTCGGCGTCGGCGTGGGAACCGGGGTGAACCCGCCGCCGTTACTGGCGGCCAGCCAGGTTTCCATGTTCAGGGTCGCGTCGCAATACTGGTTGCTGTAGGTCCCGACCCAGACATCGACGCGGCCATTGAGGTTCTGCGCGCCGCGGATTTCGATCCGCGGGTCGAGGCTGCCATTGGGGTTGGAATCGTCGTCGAACATCCATGTGGCGTTTGCGGTGTTCACCAGAAGCACGGAATCACACTGCGCGACCACGTCGGCCACGAGGTAATACTGGTCCATCCCCGACAGGTAGAAGGTGAAGTCCGGCGCCGAAGTCACATAGCCGGTGCGGTTCACGCCGGGGATGTTGCAGTCGCCGATGTTGTTCTGGCCGCCCGCTGTCACGCCGAAGCTTTGCGGGCTGTAGAGTTGCTGACCGGTATAAGTGTAGGTAGCGCCGGTTTGGTTGTATGTCGGACAGGCCGCGGCGGCCGAAGCCATCGCGATCACGCCGAATGCGGCTATTACGAGATATCTCACGGGGTTTCCTCCTCGGAAGGTGGGGTGGTGATCATGGTTATGATACGTCCCGGTTCGCCGATTGCCCATGATCGTCGTCAATCGGCCAGGCCCGGTCCGGTCCGACAGGGCCAAATGCGTGGCGCGGCGCAACGCGCCGACTCCGCCAAGATGAGAATGCTGTATCGCGCGGTCAGACATCAGGGCCTCGTCCCGTATCGGAGCGGCGCATGCTGCGTGATGGGCTGCCGTCTGACGGGTTTCAGCGGCATCTACGGTGCCGGGCTGACACCCGATCCCCCTGTCAAATCCGCGAAACGTCGGTCTCATGTCGTTTCCTAAAAGGGGCGCATGGCCCACAAGTTCCGGGCGTGCGGCCCGTTGTGATTATCTGTCCCGCAACCGGCACAATAGGTTCAAAAAAAACGCGAAAAAGGCCGCGCGGAGGAAAAACGCCAAGGTATCATAAACGTGATCGCGGAAATTTAGCCAATGAAAACTCGCAAAACACTGGAAAATTGTTGCGCAAACCGGCCGAACCGCGAAGCTTTCCATAAAAAAAGGCCGCGCTTTTGGCGCGGCCCTTGATCATCTTTTCGTTGCGACGGGGGCTTACGCGTCGTCTTCCAGCGCCTCGACGGCGGCCTGAAGCTCATCCTTGGTGACTTCTTTCTCGGTCACTTCGGCCATCTCGAAGATGTAATCGACAACCTTGTCCTCGAAGAGCGGCGCACGAACCTGCTGCTGGGCCTGCTGGTTGTGCTGAATGAACTCGAAGAACTGGCGTTCCTGGCCGGGATACTGCCGCGCCTGGTTCATGATCGCCTGCGTCATCTCGGCGTCGGTCACTTGCACCTCGTTGCGCTGGCCAAGCTCGGCCAGAAGCAGGCCAAGGCGCACCCGGCGCTCGGCCAGGCGGTTGTGTTCCTCGGTCGGCTCGACGTTGGGGTGGTCGTGGCCATCAACGTCCGGGTTTTCCTCGTGCCAAAGCTGATGCGCGATCTGCTTGGCCTCGGCCTCGACCAGCGAGGGCGGCAGGTCGAAGCTGACCGCCTCGTCAAGCTGATCGAGCAGCTTGCGCTTCATCACCGCGCGGGCGGCACCGGCATACTCGGATTTAAGCCGCTCCTCGATCTGGCCGGTCAGCGCGGCGAGGTCCTCGGCGCCGTATTTCGTTGCCAGTTCGTCGTTGATCTCGGCGGCGACGGGGGCTTTTACGTCCTTCACGGTGCAATCGAAGATCGCGGTCTTGCCGGCCAGATGCTCGGCGCCGTAATCTTCGGGGAAGGCGACCTCGACGGCCTTCTCATCCCCCGCGCTGACGCCGACGAGCTGTGCCTCGAAACCGGGGATGAAGGAGTTGGAGCCAAGCACAAGCGGGTAATCGTCCGCCGCGCCGCCCTCGAACGGCTCGCCATCGACCTTGCCGACGAAGTCGATCACCACCTGGTCGCCATCCTCGGCAGCGCCCTCCCTGGCCTCGAAATTCTGCGCCGACTCGGCGAGGGTTTTCAGCGCGTCCTGCACATCGGCCTCGGCGGGGGTCACAACGAGTTTTTCAAGGCTCAGCACCTTGTAATCGACATCGGGGATCTCGGGCAGTTTCTCGTAGGACATGGAAATCACGACATCGTCGCCCTCTTTCCAGTCCTCGCCGAGCATCTTCACCTCGGGCTGCATCGCAGGCTTGTCACCGGTTCCCTCAAGGTGGGCCTGCATCGCGCCATCGACGCTTTCCTGCATCGCTTCGCCCATAAGCCGCTGACCGAACTGCTTTTTCAGCAGCGCCATCGGCACTTTGCCCTTGCGAAAGCCCTTCATCTCGATTTCGGGCTGCGCCTCGGCCAGTTTCTCATTGACCTTGGCGTCAAGCTCGGCCCCGGTGATCGTGATCTCGTAGCTGCGCTTCAGCCCGTCGTTCAGGGTCTCGTTGACCTGCATGTTCGTCCTCGCTTGCCGGGTCCGCAGCGCCCGCATGGCGCGACGGCGTTGGAAAATCTGTGGCCTTCTAGGTGGCCCGCGTCGCGCATGCAAGCCCAAAGCCCGGCTGCCATCGGCGATTCCGGGCGCCTCCGCGTCGCAGGACGCCACAAGACAAGGCGCAAAAGAGGGCGCAAAAGCGGGCGTTGCATTATCTGACTTTTTAACTCGGATTTAATGTGTCGCCAGCCAGGCGCGCAGCCAGAGACGCCAGGGTTCGGAAAATGTAAAAAACCTTCACATTACCCCTTGACCGGGGATCGGCGGATTCCCATCTCGGCAGATGTAACGACCATTTACATTCCCGACCCTGACACGGAGGACACCCGATGACCGCAACCGCAACCACCCCCTCGGCCCAAGGCAGCCTCGCCCGCGCCGAGGCCTGGATGGATGACAAGGGAAAGGGCGCGTGGATCGCGGCCATGGTGCTTGGTTTCATCCTGTTCTGGCCGCTCGGCCTCGCCCTTCTCGCCTACATGATATGGAGCAAGAACATGTTCAAGAACGGCTGCCGCACCGGCTGCCGCACGCGCGGCAAATCCCACCGTCCCCAGACCCTGCGCCCTTCCGGCAACAGCGCCTTCGACGCCTACAAGGCCGACACGCTGCGTCGACTGGAAGAGGAACAGGAGGCGTTCGAAGGCTTCCTCGACCGCCTGCGCGAGGCCAAGGACAAGGCCGAGTTCGACCAGTTCATGGAAGACCGCGCCCGCCGCGCCCGCGACCGGGTGATGGACGCCGAAACCGCGGAGGCCTGATCGCCGCCGCCTGCGACAAGGTCGCGCGCCGCCCCGCGCGCGGCCTCCCCCTTTTCACCGACCCGGATCTGCGCCATGACTGTGACCATGACGACCACCCTGCCCGATCCCGACCGCCAGCCGGTCTTTTATGACGGCATCCCCGCCAAGCGGCTGTTTGCGTGGATCGTCGATGTCGCGCTGATCTTTGGCGTGATGCTGATCCTCGGCCTTCTGACGCTGACCCTGTCGCTGTGGCTCTGGCCGCTGTTCTGGGTCGCCACCAGCTTTCTCTACCGCAGCCTGACCATCGGCGCGGGATCGGCCACGCTTGGCATGCGGCTGATGAATATCGAGCTGCGCAATGCACGCGGCCAGCGTCTCGATGGCGCCGAAGCGATGCTGCACACGATCGGCTACCTCGTCTGCGCCGGCTTTTTCCTGCCGCAGGTCCTGTCCATTGCATGGATCGCGCTTGGCCCCCGCCATCAAAGCCTTCCCGATCTGCTGCTTGGCAGCGCCGCAATCAACCGCCCGCGCTGAACCGCAGAAAGCCGCCCCTCGGCGCCAATAAGCTGTTGCTCGGTCGGTCGTCCTGTTGCAGGATTCGTGACGACAGCACGCCAACAGCACGAAACCGACGGAATTACATGCGCCACAGTCTTCCCCTCGCGCCACAATTCTACGTGACGGCCCCGCAATCCTGCCCCTATCTGGAGGGCAGGCGCGAACGCAAGCTGTTCACCGCGTTGCAAGGCGACCACGCCAACATTTTGAACGACTCGCTGTCCAAGCAGGGGTTTCGGCGGTCGCAGAACGTGCTCTACCGGCCGTCCTGTTCCGATTGCTCGGCCTGCCTGTCGGCGCGTATCCGGGTGGCCGATTTCAAACCGTCGAAAAGCCAGCGCCGGGCGGCGCGGCGCAATGCCGCTCTGAAACGCGAGGCGCGCAGTCCGTGGGCGACGGAAGAGCAATACGCGCTGTTCCGCAGCTATCTGGACAGCCGCCACGCCGATGGCGGCATGGCCGACATGGACGTGTTCGAATTTGCCGCGATGATCGAGGAAACCCCGGTGCGCAGCCGCGTGGTGGAATACCGTGACCCCGGTAAGCACGGCGAACTGACCGCCGTGTGCCTGACCGATGTGCTCGATGACGGCCTGTCGATGGTCTATTCGTTTTTCGACACCGATCAGCAACAGCGCTCGCTCGGCAGTTATGTGATCCTCGACCATATCGAGATCGCCCGCGAGGCGGGTCTGCCTTACGTCTACCTCGGCTACTGGGTGCCGGGCAGCGACAAGATGGGCTACAAGGCAAAGTTTTCGGCGCTGGAGATCTATCTCGGCGGCACGTGGCAGCCGCTGAATGACCCCGAGGCGCACCATGCCGAGGCGCATCCCCTGTCGATCGAGCCGATCGCCGAACAGGTCGCGCGGCTCCGCCTGCCCGACACCCGCGGCGAAGGCTGACGCCGCCACCCAACCCAACGATGCGCAAGCCAGTGCAGCCGCCGCGCGCCAGCCCTGCGCTGCCGCTTGCGTCCGCGCGGTGTAGCCCTATTGTGCAAGTGGCATGAACGCGGAGGCACGGAATGCTCGAGCTCTTGACCGACCCGGCCGTCTGGGCCTCTTTCTTCACGCTCACGATCCTTGAAATCGTGCTCGGCGTGGACAACGTCATTTTCATCTCGATCGCCGCCAGCCGCCTGCCCGAGGCGCAGCGCCGCCGCGCTCGCGTCGTGGGCCTGACCGGAGCGCTGGTGCTGCGGGTGCTTCTGCTGCTCTCGATCGCCTGGATCATCGGCCTGAGCGCGCCGATCATTCAGGTCGCGGGGCTCGACATAAGCTGGCGCGACATCATCCTGATCGCCGGCGGGCTGTTCCTGCTTTACAAGGCCTCGACCGAGATCTTCGAAGAGGTCGAGGGCACCACGCACGCCGCCAAGGGAGAGGTGGTTCAGGCGGCCTTCACCGCGGTGATCTTCCAGATCATGCTGCTCGATGTCGTGTTCTCGCTCGATTCGGTGATCACCGCCGTCGGCATCGCCAACCACATCGAGGTGATGATCGCCGCCGTGGTCGTGGCCATCGTGGTGATGATGTTCGCCGCGGCGCCGATTTCCAGGTTCGTGGAGCATCACCCCTCGACCAAGATGCTGGCGCTGGCCTTCCTCGTTATGGTCGGCATGGCGCTGATCGCCGATGGCTTCCATTTCCATATCGAGCGCGGATTCATCTATGCCGCGATGGTCTTTGCCGGGGCCGTCGAGGGGCTGAACCTGTGGCGGGCCAAGCGCCGGGTGCGGCTTGCGGAAAATCGCTGAATGCCGCGATTTTCCCCTTGCAGCCGCCGGACGGCCTGACTAGACACCACGCCTACAGAGCGGGCGTAGCTCAGGGGTAGAGCATAACCTTGCCAAGGTTAGGGTCGTGAGTTCGAATCTCATCGCCCGCTCCAGTCGCAAAGGCCTCCGGTCAAGTCGGGGGCCTTTTCGATTCCATCCCCCAGGACAGCATGGGCCGCTTTGCAGCCCCCCACCTCGACAAGAAACCCGCGAAAATCCCCTTGCAGCGCGCGTGGCGTCCGACTAGATACCGTTCTCAGGAGAGCGGGCGTAGCTCAGGGGTAGAGCATAACCTTGCCAAGGTTAGGGTCGTGAGTTCGAATCTCATCGCCCGCTCCAGATTTTCTTTTCAGGTTGATCTCTCGATGCCTCAGCCCTTTTGCGGGCTTGAAGGGATCTGGTCTTTTGTCGGTCTCGACTCGGCCCGCCTGGTCTCAAGACGTCCCGCTGTTTCCCAACGGACCCACTTTCCGCTTTTGGGCAACCGTTCGAATCTCAGCGGTCACGGCGTTCCGGATCATCAAAAGCGCGCGAAGGACACAGCGAATACCCTGAAACCGATGCATCGGTGACGCGCATGCCGTCTCGGTCGGTGTTGTCGCGGCGGGGTCGATCCGGGGCATGGGCGGCAAGGCTGAAGGATCTGTGCGCTGGTCTTCGCCCCCTCAGATCCGCTTGCCTGCCGGGCGCCGCAGCAGAAGGGTGCCATAGACCACCGCGAAGCCTGCGAACCCGGCGATCCACAGCCCCCCCGACAGCATATACAAAAGCGGCGATGCGGCAGGCCAGATCCCCGCCGCGACGCGGGCCAGCACCGCCAGAACCAGCGCGAGGTAGATCGCTACCGTGCCCGGCCCGGCGCTCAGTGCCTGCCCGGTATGGCCGAGCGTCGCGCGCGTCATCACCGCCAGTGTCATCAGCCCGATCGCGCCGGCGGCCCACAGGTGTTGCGCCGCCGCCATGCCGAACATCCCCGGCAGCAGGATCTCCAGCGCCAGCGCCAGCGCGCCGAGCGGCACGAAGCCATAGCCCGCGTGCAGCACCGTCACCAGCGGTTCCGCCCCGGTCCGATAACCGGCCCAGCGCGCCAGCCGGATCGCGTGCACCACCCCGGCCAGCGCCAGCGCCGCCCCCGTCGCCCAGTGCATCGGACCCGCCACCCACAGCACCAGCGCGATCGACAGCACGATCAGCGCCGCCTTGTCGAAGCGTTGCATCGGCGGCGCCGGCAATCGGCCCGGCCCGCGTTTGACAAGCCAGTTGCGGGTGAACGACGGCACCACGCGCCCGCCGATGACCGCGATCATCATGATGCCGGCGGCGAGGCCCAGCCGCAGGCCATACCCCTGCGCCGCGTAAGCGCCGTGCGCCGCCTCCCAGTGAAACAGCGCATTGCCGACGAGGAACACGCCCAGCATCGCCAGCACAATCAGGTTGCGCCAGTTTTTGCCGGCCACGATCTCGCGCAGGATGACACCCGCAAAGACCACCGGGAAGGCCAGGTCAATCGCCGCCACCAGCCCTGCGGGCAACCCGCCCGAGACGGCCACCGCCCCGCGTCCGACCAGCCACAGCGCCGCCAGCCCGCCGAGGCGCCAGCCAACGATGGGCAGCCGCCCGGTCCAGTTCGGCACGGCGGTCATCAAGAAGCCCGCGACCACGGCGCCGAGATAGCCAAAGAGGAACTCATGCGCGTGCCAAGAGACGGGGTCGAAGGCCGTGGGCAGCATCAAGCGCCCTGACAGCATCGGCACCCAGAGCACCATCGCCAGCACGGCCCACAGCGCCGCGCCGAAAAAGAACGGGCGAAAGCCGTAGGTCAGGATCGCCGGGCCGCTCCAGGCACGCATCTGGTCTGTGGTCGAGGTCATTCTTCGCGCTCCGTCCTGCCGTCAGCCCGCCGAGGCCATTGCAATGCGGCGATACCCGGCGGTTCCGTGGTAGAAACCGTTGCTAAGCCCCGTGTCCCCGCACAATGCGGCAAGGCGCACGTCGGCCTCGGCCACCGACAGGGTCCGGTCCAGCGTAGCACGAAAGACCCGAGCCACGGCGACCATGTCCACCGCCTGCGGCATCAGGCGCAGATGGGTGACACCGTCGGCCACCAGCCGCTCGGTTTCGGGCAGCAGGTCGACATAGCATTCGGACTGGGTCTGGATGCCGTTCACCCGCAGGATCGGTCGGTCGTCGGTGGTGCGAAGCGGCATGCCGTCGGCGTCGTTTTCGCAGACGAACTGGCAATTGTCCTTCGTGCGCCCGTGCGCGCGGGCGTGATAGCACCGCGCCGAAACGGCAAGCGGCGCGCGTCCGAACACCTGCACCTCGACGCCAAGTCGCAGATCGCGCGCGGCCTGCGCCGCGACGGCAATCGCCGGCCCCGGCAATTCGGCAGGCAAACAGACATGGGTCGCGCCCTGCCCCGCCATCCAGGCAATCGTCGCCTCGTTATAGGCGTTCAGGAACGGGCCAATCCGGTGCGCGCGCCGCCCCCTTGCATAGAGCCCGGCGGCGTTGTTCACCTCGATCTCGGGCGCGTCCATCGCCGCCAGATCGCCGGTCGCCTTGCGTTCGCGTTTCAGCATCACCTCGGCCAGGGTCGAGACGATCACGGTTTTTCCGGCGCGCTCAAGCCGCTCGATGGTGGCGGGCAGGTCGGCCTCGTGGAACGGGGCCCGTTTGGAACAGATCACCTCGCCCAGATAGACCTCGTCCACCGGCGCTTCGTCGGCGATCCGGGCATAGAAGTCGCGCCGCGCCTCGGCGGACCAGTGATAGGCGATCGGCCCGAGCGTCAGTTTCGTCATGTCTTTTACCGCCATTTCTTGGTCTCGAACGCACCTTGCGTCTGTTTCTGCCCTTCGGTCAGCGCGATCAGATCGGCGATTTTGGCCTCGCGCCCGGCCTTGATGTCATCGACCGCCGCGCGGAAGGCCCGGACCACGCCGCGCACATAGCTTTTCGACCGCTGCCGCCCCTCGATCTTGAAAGCATGCACCCCCGCCTCGATCAGCTCCGGCAGCAGCCGCGAGAGGTTCAGGCTGATCGGTTCCTCGAAGGCATAATAGCCATCGGGTCGGTGCGGGGCGGTATAGCGGCCCTTGCAGATCGTCGGATAGCCCGCCTTTTCCTCTGCGCCGAAGCAGTCGATGGTGAACCCGGCAAGCTGCGACGACATGGAACCGTCCGCGTGCCGGGCATAGTCCACCTCCGATGCCGGGGAACAGACCCCGTCCATGTTGGTCGATTGCCCGGTCAGGTAGTTGGTCAGGCTGCACCGCCCCTCGACCATCAGGCCATGGTTGCCGAAGATGAAGGTCTCGATCTCACAGGGGATCTCGCGCTTGATCTGGCGGATTTCCGGGATCGTCAGGATGCGCGGCAGCACCACGCGCTTGACCCCGAAATTCTCGCAATAGTAACGGATCGCCTCGGGACTTGACGCCGCCGCCTGCACCGACAGGTGCAGCCTGATACCGGGATGGGTGCGCGCGATGTAATCGGCCACGCCCATATCGGCGACGATGAAGGCATCGACGCCCAGCCGCGCGCCGGTATCCGCCGCCTGCCGCCACAGGTCGACCTTGCCCGCCGGGGGATAGGTGTTGAGCGCCAGCAGCACCTTGGTGCCCTTGTCATGGGCATAGGCGACCGAGGCGGCCAGTTCTTCGGGGGTGAAGTTCAGCCCCGGAAAATTGCGCGCGTTGGTGGCATCCTGAAAGCCGCAATAGACCGCGTCGGCGCCCGCATCGACGGCGGTGCGCAGCGCGGCGGGGGTGCCTGCGGGGCAGATCAGTTCGGCGAGGCTCATCGCGGTCATCTCCTGTGCATGTCGTTGGCATAGGCCCGCCGCAGCCGCGCAAGCACAGCCCGTCCGGGCGCGCCGAACATCGCCGCCGTCTCCTCGGCGATGGAGCCGTCGACATCATCAAGCGCGTTGCGCAGCCGCACCACCGCCTCGGTGTCGCCCGTCACCTCCAGATCGCGCGAAAAGAACGCGGCATCGCCGTCCTCTTCGGCATCGACCAGTTCCAGCAACAGCAGGAAGCGCCCCCGGATGGTCGCGCCGGCGCGCGGCGCCTTGTCGCGCGGCACGGCGCGCAGGATAGGGGCCGCCGGGTCGGGGCGCAGATGCAGCGCGAACGGCAGTTCCACGGGGTCGATCAGGAAATCGGTTGTCTGGTGCGGCCCCAGTCGGGCGAATATCGACGGGTGGCGCGCCGCGATGCGGCGCACGACGCGCAACAGGATCGGCTGCACCGCAAGACAGGCAAGGCGCGAGGCAAGGCCGCTTCCGGGCAATCGAGCCGGAAAAAAGGTGACAGGGCTGCTTTCGGTCACGGGGTGGTTCTCCTTTCGGCGGACAAACCGTGCTCGGTCACGATCAGGTCAAGCGGAATGTCATGCGGTTGCGGGTAGATCGTCGGCAGGCGCGCCGCGCCAGGCGCGATCCCGATGGCCAGAGGGCGCGGGGCAAGCACGGCCGGCGTGCGGTCGAAATATCCCTCGCCGCAGCCAAGCCGGTACCATCCTTCGGACCAGCCAAGACAGGGCGCGAGTGTGATATCGGGGATCAGGGGATCAGCCTCCGGCGCGGGCACCGGCATGGTCCGGTGGCCACGAACCATCTTCGTATCGGGCGTCCAGCGGCGAAACACCGGCGGCGCGGCGCGCGTCTCCACCACCGGCAGGGCGATGGTCACACCCGCGTTGTGCAATTCCTTCAGCATCGGGCGCAGCTCCGGCTCGACATCGCGCGCCTGCTCCGGGTCCGTGCCGAGCGCATCGAAATATGCCGGACCGACCCCCGCCGCCATGCAGGGCGAAGAGGCAAAGTGGCCCGCCCCGGCCGGGGCTATTTCCGAGGCATCGTGCATTCATGCCTCCTCCGTCTCTTCCGCGTTGCGCTCGATAGCCGACCGACACCATGTCAGAATCGCCGCCTCCTCAGGCGGCAACGCGGTGGCGAGGCCGGCGGAAAACCGATCGAAGGCGGCGCGGTACGTGTCGGAGACGCCGATCAGGACCGGCACGCCAAGCCCGATCGCCTCGGCGATCAGCGCGCGAAACCCGCGCCCGTCTGCCTCGCTGAGACCGAACTTGTTCAGCACCACCAGATCGGCGCCGTTCCGGATCAGCCGCGCGGTCGCAAGCCCGGCGGCCTCCTCAAGCGCGCCGGAATCCATCCGGCAGGCAGCCGACCCTGGCCCGAGGGCCTGCGTGATCCGGGCGACCGGCCCGTCGGGAAGCAGCCATAGATCGCTGTCGCACTGGCCGTTTCCGGGGGCCTTGGCCGGGGCGCGCAACGCGCCCGCCATGCGCACCCCGTCGCGCGCCAGCCGGGTGACGACAGCGTCGAGCAACCGGTCCGTCGCGCCGCGCCCGCTTGCCGTGACCGATGCCAGATCCGATGTCAGGTCCATTGTCAGGTTCATTGTCAGGTTCATTGTCATGCCGCTCCGCGCCCAACCCGCCGAAAAAGCCCGCCGGTTTGCGCCCTGCCATGCAATGCCGACCGCACCCCACCGGGCCGGTGCGCGATCAGCGCGCCGGTTTCCTGCGGGACATCTGCATCGGCGCGCGTTTTCACGAGTCGCCCTTTCGCACCGGACCATCTGGGTCTTGAATTGGTATTTGATTTACCGGATACGCCGCTGTTATAGGCAGTGCAAATGCCAAACAGGACCCGCGACCTTGCGCCTCACTTCCTTCACCGATTACGGGCTGCGCGTGCTGATGCGCATGGCGGGCGACCCGGCCCGCGCCTTCACCACTGCCGACCTCGCGGCGGAGTTCCGGATCTCGCGCAACCATCTGGCCAAGGTGATTTCGGCGCTTGCCGCGGCGGGCCTGCTGGACACAAGGCGCGGCGGCGGCGGCGGCGCGATTCTGGCCCGGTCCCCCGAGGACATCCGGCTTGGCGACGTGATCGCGGTGCTGGAGGCCGGCCAGGCGCTGGTGGAATGCTTCGCGGATCGGGGCAATGCCTGCACCCTGACACCGCACTGCCGCCTGAAGGCGCGGCTTGCGCAGGCCGAGGGGGCCTTCATCGCCGACCTCAACCGCTCGACATTGGCCGAGTGCGCCTATCGCCCCGAAAGCGCCTGACGCGCGGCCACTGCAATCGCCCCCCAGACCACACTGCGCAGCGTCATGGCGAAGACCGTGCGCATCTCGTAGGCGCCGCCTTGGGCCACGTGCATCCCGAAGGCCGCGAAGACCAGAAGCGTCGCCGCGAAGATCGCAAGCGACAGGGGAAACGCCCAGCGGCGACCCTGCCACAGGCCAAGCCCCGCGACGATATAGGCCAGCCCGGCCAATGTGTTGAACCACAGCACGACGGGCACGACCGCCCCCATGTCGGCGGTCCCGAGCAGGGTTCTTCCACCGGAAATCACGCTCAGCACACCAAAGGCGATCGCAACGGCGCCCAAAATGCGCAGCCCCTTACCCTGTTTGGTCATCGAGAACGCCTTCCTGATCGGCCAACAGGGCCATCTGAACATCGAACAGCCGCAGACCCTCCGGCACGAGTGAAAAATTCCTTGCGCCCAGCGTCCAGCGGATCGCCACGCCCTGCACCAACGACGTAAGAAGCATGGCGACATCCCCGGGGCTGATGTCATGGCGCAGCCCGCGCGCCGCCTGCTGATCGCGGATGGCTGCAACAAGGTGGTCATGGAACGACCCGAGAAGCCGCCGAAACACGTCGTGCAGGCCTGGGTTGTCCACCTGTAGCTCGCGCGAAAACAGGATCGACGGCAAGGCGGGTGTCGCCGCTATGGCAGCCAGTTGCGCCCCGATCAGCGCCTTGAGGCGCGCCTCTGACGCGACCGTCTGCGCCTCGGCGGCGGCCCAGTCCCGGCGCAGACGCGCCGCGATATCCTCGGCAACGGCCAGCCACAGGGCACTTTTCGTCGGGAAGTGTCGAAAGATCGCGGGCTGGCTGAGGTTGACGGCCCGCGCCACGTCCGTGGTGCTCAGGCGGTCTGGCCCGATCGCGTCGGCGAGGCGCAGCACCTCGGCGACGATTTGCGCTTTGCGCTGTTCCGCGCTCTGACGACCGGCCATTTGATCCCTCTTGTTTGTTATAACTCACTAACATATGCTGATGCAAAGCGCAATCCTGATCCGGGTCGCGCCCGCGTCACTGAAAGGCCCTTTTTCATGCGCCTCGCACCGCTCCTCGCCCTGCCGCCGATCGCCCTCGGGATCGCCGTGGCGGCATGGATGATCGCATCCGCCCCCGGCCCCGCACTGGTCGAGGCGGGCGCACCGCCCCTGCCCGTTCGGGTGATGACGGTCGCCGCGGAAGACCTCCGCCCCACCGCCACCGCATGGGGGAACCTGCGCGCCGCCGACACCTGGGTTGCCGTCGCCGAAGTGCAGGGTGAGGTGATCTGGCGGCATCCCGATCTGGAACCCGGTCGCCTGATCCAGGCCGGGACCGAGGTTCTGCGGATCGACCCGGCCGACTACGAACTGGCCCTGGCGCAATCGCAGGCCGACCTTGCAGCGTTGGAAGCAGAGCGCGTGCAGCTTGCGGCGGAGGCGGAGAACACGCGGCGCATCCTTGCGCTGGAACGCGACCGGCTGCAATTGGCCGAGACGGATCTGGAGCGCACGCGCACGCTCGTCACGCAGGGCAACGTGCCGCAATCGCGCGCTGACGAGGCCGAGCGCGCGACTCTGCTGGCCCGGCGCACCGTCGCGGAACTGGAAAATGCCCTTGCGCTGATCCCGCCGCGCCAAGCGCGCATTACGGCACAGGTCGCAAGAAGCGAAGCCGCTATCGCACGGGCGCGCCGATCGCTTGCACGCGCCACGCTGAGCACACCTTTCGATCTGCGCGTGACCGAGGTGAATGCTGAGCGATACCAGACCGTTGCCCCCGGTCAGGTCGTGATCCGCGGCGACGGCATCGCGGCAGCCGAGGTCGTAGCGCATCTGCCCATCGCCGCCTTTCGCCGCCTGGTGGGCAATGCGTCGGAGGGCGTCACCTTTACGGACAGGCTGCGCGACGGCCCCGACACGTTGATCGACGTGACGCTCAGCCCCCTATCCGACCCGTCCCAGACATGGCCCGCCCGCGTCACCCGGATCGAAGGCGCGCTGGACGCACGCGCCCGCACCGTGCCCGTGGTGGTGACGGTTGCCGATCCCTACGGGCGCGCGGACCCACCCCGCCGATTGCCGCTTGTTTCGAACATGCAGGTCGGGATGGCCTTTGAAGGCACGGCGCTTGAGGGGGTGATCACGATCCCCGAGGCGGCGCTGCATGCCGGGATAGTGCGCGTGGCAGGCCCGGATGATCTGCTGGACCTGCGCCCTGTTACCGCCGCGTTTGCCCAAGGTGGGCGCGTCGTCATAACCGAGGGCCTGTCCCCCGGCGAGCGCGTGGTGCTGGATGACATCGCCCCGGCGATCCCCGGCATGGCACTGACCCCCGTCGAGGTCCCATAATGATTCGCTGGTTCACCGGCCATCCGACGGCGGGCAACCTCCTGGTGCTTCTGTTTCTCGCTGCCGGTATCTTCGCCGCCCCCGGCCTGCTGCGCGAGACGTTCCCCGATTTCCGCGCGGTCGAGGCCGAGATCACCGTGCCGTATCGCGGTGCTGCCGCCGAGGATGTGGAAGGTGCGATCTGTGCGCCGCTCTGGGACGGGGTGCAGGGTGTCGAGGGGCTGGAAACCTTCACCTGCACCGCGCAAACGGGCCGCGCCCGTGCCGTTGCGACCATGTCGCCGGGCAATGATCCGCTGCGCTTCGTCAATTCGCTGCGCACCGAGGTTACGGGGGTAGACAGCTTTCCCGATCGCGCCGATCCCGCCATCGTGCGCGAGTTGCACCGCTCCGACCCGGTCACTTCCGTTGCCATCTCGGGCAATCTGCCGCTGGGTGAGCTTGACCTCTACGCCGACGCCCTGTCCGATCGCCTGATGTCATTGCCCGGCGTCGCACGCGTGACCCACAGCGGGCTGGGCACACGGACCCTTTCCGTAACCGCCACGCGTGCCGTGCTGGACAGCCACGGCCTGAGCCCGGCGGCCCTGGCCGCCGCCATCGCCGCGCAGAACATCGACCTGCCCGCCGGACTGCTGGAAGGGCCCGGCGAAGACCTGACCCTGCGCTTCTCCGCCGAGCGCGACACAGCGATAACCCTTGCGACGATCCCGGTTCTGGTTCTGCCGAATGGCGCAACCCTGAGCCTCGGCGACGTGGCGGTGATCGAGGAACGCTTCGAGCCGACATACGACCGCGCTTTTGTCGATAGCACCCCGGCCATCGTGATCGACGTGGCCAAGGCGCTCGATGCCGACGCACTGCGGGTGCTCGACGGTGTCGCGGCGCTGGTGGCAGAAGAAACCGCGCGTTTGCCCGACGCGATCACGGTCGAGCTGGTGCAGGACGTCACCTCGATCATCCGCGACCGGCTGTCGATGCTGGTGCAGAACGGTGTCATCGGCCTTGTGCTGGTCGTCGCCGTGATGAGCCTGTTCTTCCGCCCCGGCTTTGCGATCTGGGCCGCGCTTGGCCTGCCGGTGGCCTTTGCCGGTGCCTTTGCCTGGATGGCGCTGACCGGCCTCAGCCTGAACATGATGACGCTGGTGGCGCTCCTGATGGCGATCGGGATCGTGATGGATGATTCCATCGTGATCACCGATTCCATCGCGGTGCATGCCGCCAAGGGCGCGACGGTGGAAAACGTGGCTGCGGGCGTCGCTGCCGTGACACCCGGCGTCGTCTCATCCTTCCTCACCACGCTGGCCGTGTTCCTGCCGCTGGCCTTTCTGGCGGGCGAGCTGGGCGCGGTGCTGGAGGTTCTTCCGGTCGTCTTGCTGGCCGCCCTTGCCGCCTCGCTGATCGAGGCCTTCCTGATCCTGCCGCATCACCTGAAAGGCGGGATGAAGGCAGCCGTGCCCTCGCGCTTCCGCATCCGCTTCGATGCAGGATTCGACACCTTGCGCGAAGCCATGGGCCGCCTGGCCGATGCCGCGATAAAGGCGCGCTGGCTGGTCGCGGGTCTGGCCATCGGCGCGCTGATCCTGACTGTCGGTGCCCTGGGCGGCGGCGTGGTCAAGCGCGAGGCCATGCCCGAGATCGACGGCGACGTGCTGGAGGCCCGGATCCTGCTGCCCGCAGGCACACCGCTGGCGCGCACGCGTGCGGCTGTCGCGCAGGTGGAGGCCGCGCTCGACCGGGTGAACGCCGGCCTGACGCCGGAGCAACCCGGAGCGCAACCGCTGGTGGTCCGGCGCATCACACGGCTGGGCCGCAACCTGTCGGCGGGCGAGACCGGCGCCCATGTCGCCACCGTCGCCGTGGACCTGCTGGGCGCCGAGACGCGCACCAGCACGCTCGATGATATCGTTACGCTCTGGCGCGAAGAAATCGGGCTGCTCCCCGGCGTCGCTTCGCTGATCCTGACCGAACCGGGCATCGGCCCGCAGGGCATCGCCGTGGAACTGCGCCTGAGCCATCCCGACCTCGCCACGCTGGAGGCGGCGGGCCGCGCCACGCTGAGAGAACTTGAAACCTATGCCGGCGTGCGCAACGCGATCCTCGACCTGCGCCCCGGCGCGCCGGAATTGCGCCTTGGCCTCGTGCCGGGGGCGGAGGCCCTCGGCCTGACCGCCACCGATGTCGCGGGGCAGTTGCGCGCGGCCTTCCTCGGCACGCAGCTTGCCGAGATCCGGCGCGGCGATCTGGCCTGGGATCTGGAGGAGCGGCTGTCCGACAATGATCGCGCAACCCGCGCCGATCTGACCGCCTTCGAGATTGCCCTGCCCGCCGGCGACACGGTGCCGCTGACCAGCATCGCGCGCGTCACCGAAGCGCGCGGCTGGGGCAGCATCACGCAGCGGAACGGCCTGCGCACCCTCACCGTCTCGGCCGATGTGGACGGGCGGAACGGCAATGCCGACGCGATCACCGCGCGGATGGCCGACGGCTTTCTGTCCGATCTCGCCACCGCCACCTCGGGCCTTTCCTTCGAGGTCGGCGGGCAAGCTGCCAATTCTGCGGAAACCGTCGCCTCGATCCTGCGCGGGTTCCTGATCGGGCTCGTGGGCATCTACCTTGTGCTCAGCTTCCAGTTCCGCAGCTATATCGAACCGCTGATCGTGATGATCACCATCCCGCTGGCATTTCTGGGCGTGATCTGGGGTCATGCGCTGATGGGATACAACATATCCATGCCCTCACTCGTGGGGGCGGCCTCGCTGGCGGGCATCGTGGTGAACAACGCGATCCTGCTGATCGGCGTCATCAACGCCCGCCGCGCCGACGGGCTGTCTGCCGCCGACGCAGCCGGAGACGCCGTCCGCGCCCGCTTCCGCCCGATCTTCGTGTCGGTCACAACCACCATCATGGGCATGGCGCCGCTGCTGCTCGAAACCTCGACCCAGGCGCAGACACTCAAACCGCTTGTCATCTCGGTCGTCTTCGGACTGTTTGTCGCCACCGTTCTGATCCTTCTGGTGCTGCCCGCGTTCTATGCGGCACTTGAGGATATCGCTGGCAGCCGGCACACAGAATAAGCGAGCGTTCGTTCGCCCCGACCCGACAGCCGAAGGCCGGGCTGGCGCAAGACCTCGTGATCCTCGTGCGACCAGAATTGGCTACCGCGATCCGTGTGACGGGTGCAGCCCCTCGGCGGTTGCCGATACAGTTTCGTCACGCTGCGGCTGCCCGCCTGCTGGCGCAAATGCGCCACGCAGGCCTCGGCCTTCCAAAGACATATTCAGGGCTTTGAGTGATTCAGGACTTTGGCTGACCATGAAAACTGGTGCACCCGACAGGATTCGAACCTGTGGCCTCTGCCTTCGGAGGGCAGCGCTCTATCCAGCTGAGCTACGGGTGCACAATTTCGGCACGTCTACGTCATCCCGCCAGGCTCTGCAATTGCAAATCTTGTCCGTTCGCCCCGCGCCTTGCGCCACGACCTCTTGCCAGTTTCGCAAAGGACGTCCGAGTGTCCCGGTACATGGCACCATCGCGCGTACGACATCGCACCCCGCCGGTTCCGCCGCTTTGACAAAGGTCCGGACCAAGCCTGTCAGCGCGGTTTGCGCGCCTTGGCCAGAATTGTCACGTCCGGGATCCTCTCGTCTACCGTGACACCACAGAACCCTGCCCCTGCCAGGGTCCTGCGACACCCCGGTTTCATCCAGCGAGTGCGCGCGCGTTCGGCATCGAGATCACCGCGCGCAGCCTGATCCCCGGCCTCCAGCGCGCATCGGCAAGGGCACTGGACACCCCGTGTTCCAGCGCCGCGAACAGCGCCTTGGAGCCCATGAACCCGAATGCGATTTCCGAAGCCTGGGCGGCCGTGGTCAGCGCGCCCATGCGATCCTTCTGACAGTGTTGCCATTGCAACGGCCACATCAGGGCGACTCGGAAAGCACCGCAGGCGACATGCAGATGTCGCAATCAGACCATCTTCTGTGCCGACAATTCAGGCGAAAAGGTCGTGGCAAAGCTCCAAGGCGTCCACCAGCGCATCGACCTCGGCCCTGGTGTTGTACATGCCGAAGCTGGCCCGGCAGGTCGCGGTGACGCCCATGTGCTGCATCAGGGGCTGCGCGCAGTGATGCCCGGCGCGCACCGCGACACCCTTCTTGTCGAGCACGGTGGAAATGTCATGCGCATGCGCCGCGCCGTCGAGCGTGAATGAAAAGATCGCGCCCTTTCTGGCCGAATTCCCCTGCACATTCAGCCAGTTGAGCCCATCGAGACGCGCGCGCGCGTAGTCGCGCAAATCGCGCTCATGCGCCGCGATATTCTCCATCCCCACCGACATCATGTAGTCCAGCGCCGCACCGAGGCCGATCTGCTGCACGATGCCGGGCGTCCCCGCCTCGAACTTCATCGGCGGGTCGTTATAGGTGACAATTTCGCGGGTGACGTCGCGGATCATGTCGCCGCCGCCCATAAAGGGGCGCATCTCCGCCATCCGGGCCTTGCGGATATGGATCGCGCCCGATCCGCTTGGTCCGTAAAGCTTGTGGCCGGTGATGGCGTAGAAATCCGCGCCGATCTCCTCGAGGTTCACCGGCATGTGCACCGCCGACTGGCTGCCATCGACCAGCACCGGCACGCCCTTGTCATGCACGCCGTCGACAATGGCTTTCACATCCAGCACCGTGCCCAGCACGTTCGACATATGGGTGATCGCCACCAGCCTTGTTTTCGGTGTGATCGCGGCCAGCACTGCCTCCGGGTCGAGGTCGCCATTGGCATCCACGTCGACCCATTTCAGCACCACCCCCATGCGCTCGCGCAGGAAGTGCCACGGCACGATATTGGCGTGATGCTCGGCGATCGACAAAACAATCTCGTCGCCCGCCTGCATGCGCGGCATGGCCCAGCCATAGGCGACGAGGTTGATGCCCTCTGTCGTGCCGCTGGTGAAGACGATCTCTCGCTCATCCTTCACGCCCAGAAAGCGGGCGATGGTGCTGCGCACGGCCTCGTATCTCTCGGTCGCAAGGTTTGACAGGGTGTGCAGGCCCCGGTGAACGTTGGAATATTCCTCGGCGTAACCGCGCGTCACCGCGTCGATCACCGCCTGCGGCTTCTGCGCCGAAGCCCCGTTGTCGAGATAGACCAACGGCTTGCCGTTTACCTCGCGCGACAGGATCGGGAAGTCGGCGCGGATTTTCTCCACATCATACATGTCGGTTTTGTCCCTAGACGAGCCTCAGCCCCACGGCCGAGAACGCGATGGAAAGTAGGATGACCAGTGCAAAAATCGACAGCAGGATGCCGACAAAGACCAGCCCCGGCGATTTGAACCCGTGCAATTCCGACACGAAATTCACCATCAGCCAGAAGAACAGCGCAATCGCTGCGATATTGATCAGGTCCACCAACGGCGGCAGGATCAGCAATACGCCGAGTTGCACGATGTTGACGAGAAACAGGATGAACTGCGCCCATGTGACCAGCGTCAGCGCCTGATCGAACGTACCACCGCCGCCAAAAGCCCGCCCGATGCGATAGGCCGCGTAGGCACCGACAAGACCGATCACCGCTTCGAACATGGTGAAACTGATCGACGCGCCGGGCGGAAGCTCCACCCCCTCGGGATCGGGGGAAATGGCGAAATAGATCACCTTCACCATCGCCGAAAGCACCTGCAACAGCAGGTAGAATTGCAGCACCACCGGCCGCGGCAGGTCCAGCGCCATCATGTCGCGCGCGCCGTCACGCGGGTTCGACACGCTGTCGCGCGCAAGGCGCAGCAGCGCCACGGGGGACAGAAGGAACATCATGCGCCATTCCTGCGGTCGTCGGGACCGGGGCGCGCGACCTCCCACAGGGACGACAGCCAGATCCGGAAAAAGGCCAGCACAATCGCGTAGTTCACCACCATCACCAGCTCCGCCGACTGGCTGACGCTGGCCATGCCGCGCAACAGAAACAGCGGCGAGACCGCCAGAACCGCCCAGAAAAGCGCCATTCGTGCATCGACTCCCTGCCCTTTTCCGCCAAGCCCCCGCGCTGCAAGATGGCTCAGACCGGCAAAGAGGTAAAGCATCGGCGGCCAGACAAATAGCCACGCAAAAAGCGTGATCGCCAGCCGCGCATCGGTGGGCGGCGGACCATCCTCTCCGGTCAGCCCGTCCGACAAATCGACCTGCGCAACCCCCACGCCCATCAGGTCGGGCAACTGGCTGATGAAGATGATCAAAAGCCCCGCCAACAGGTAGACGAAGCCGCGCGCCTCGGGCCGGTCACCGCCGCGATTGACCGCGATGAGGCGGCGCATGACAGCGCGCGGGTGCGTGTAGCTGCGCAGGATCTGGGTGGTGACGGCCACGTGTCGATTACCCCGAATGACGATCCAGCCAGCCTTGCAGCCGGGTCAGGATATCGTCGCGCAGGGTCTCGGCCTCGATTTCCTGGATTGCCTCGGCAAGGAAGGCCAGAACCAGCAGGTCGGTCGCCGGCCCCTCCGGCACCCCGCGCGAGCGCAGGTAGAACAGCGCTTCCTCGTCTATCGCGCCGGTGGTGGAGCCGTGGCTGCATTGCACGTCGTCGGCGTAAATCTCCAGCTCCGGCTTGGCCTGAAAGGTGGAATCGTCGTCCAGCAGCAAGGATTGGCTAAGCTGGTAGCCATCGGTGCGCTGCGCGTGAGGCTTGACCAGGATCTTGCCCTGAAACACGCCCACCGCGCCGTTGCGAAGCACCTTCTTGAAAACCTGTCGGCTCTCGCAATCGGTGGCGTCGTGCGTCACGAAAACGGTATCGTCCTGATGAAACGCGTCCTTGCCCCCGTCGCCGAGCGCCGCCCCCGCGATATGCGCAACGCCATGGTCCCCGACAAATTCGACAACCTGTTCGTTGCGCGTCAGCACGCCGTTCACGGTCAGGCTGAAGGACTTGTAGACCGATTCCCGCCCGAGGCGGGCGAACATATGCGTCACCGCGCGGCGTTCATGGTCGCGTCCCTGCGCGCGGACATGGTGGAACGCGCTGCCATCGGCCACCTCGACCTCCATCACCTTGGACAGCCGCGCGGCCGCCGGGCCATTTTCCAGCACCGTCACCTCGGCGCCGTCCTCCACCTTCACCACGTGGTGAAGGATCGCGTCGGATGTTTCGGTGCCGTGCAGGTAAATCAGGCTGATCGGCTTCGGCGCCTTGCCGGTGGCGCGGATGACCACGCCATCGGTGGCGTGGGCGGTATTGAGCGCGGCAAGCGGGCGTTGCACCGGGCTCTGGCCACGGGTTTCCAGCACGCCGTAAAGATCTCGCACCCAGTGGATATCGCGTGACATGGCGTCAGACAGGCGCTCGATCTCCACACCGTCCATCGCCAGATCGTCCGACGCCTCGGCATCGAACACGCCATCGACAAAGACGATCTTCAGCCGGTCGATCCCCGAAAACGGCATCGCCTCGCCGGTTTCGAACAGGCCGGCACGCGGCGCCTGCGGCTGGTTCAGCGTGGCGGGATCGGTGTATTTCCAGTATTCGTCGCGCTTGCCGGGAAGGCCCATGGCGTTGAGCCGCGACAGCGCGGATGTGCGCGCCTCGACCGACCAGCCGGCCCCCTCCGGCAGGGTCAGGCCGTCAAGGCGTGCGGCAAGCATATCGTGTTTCAGGGCCGGGGCTGCCATTACACGGCCTCCGCGAGAAGGTCGGCATAACCGTTCTGTTCGACATCCAGCGCCAGTTCCGGGCCGCCCGTCTTGATGATGCGGCCATCCGACATGATGTGCACGACATCGGGCTTGATATGGTCGAGCAGGCGCTGATAGTGGGTGATCACGAGGAAACCGCGATCTTCGCTGCGCAGCGCGTTCACGCCATCCGCCACCAGTTTCATCGCATCCACATCGAGGCCGGAGTCGGTTTCATCGAGGATGCACATCTTGGGTTCCAGCATCGCCATTTGCAGGATCTCGTTGCGCTTCTTCTCACCGCCCGAGAAACCCACATTGACCGGCCGCTTGAGCATCTCCGCGTCGATCTTGAGGTCCTTGGCCCTGGCGCGGATTTCCTTCAGGAAATCGGCGGCACTCATTTCCTCCTGCCCGCGCGCCTTGCGCTGCGCGTTCACCGCGGTGCGCAGGAAGGTCATGTTGCCGACACCGGGGATTTCCACCGGGTATTGAAAGGCAAGGAAAACCCCGGCAGCGGCGCGATCTTCCGGTTCCATGTCCAGCAGGTTTTCGCCGTTCAGGCGCGCCTCGCCATCGGTCACGACATAACCGCCGCGCCCGGACAGCACGTAGGACAGAGTCGACTTGCCGGACCCGTTCGGCCCCATGATGGCGTGCACCTTGCCAGCCTCGACCGTCAGGTTCACACCCTTCAGAATGGCTTTGTCCTCTCCTTCGAGAGAAACGTGCAGGTTCTTGATTTCAAGCATGAAAACCCCTTTCACATGCAGGGCCGATCCACCGGCGCAACGGCGCGGCAGACAGGCGTGACAATTGCGCGGTCGATCAGAAGACCGCGATTTTCGTTGGATCGGTGATCCGGATGACCTGGGCGACCCAGGACTCCGAAAAGACAAGCGCGAAGAGCGCCGGCGCGGCGTGAACCGCCATGTGCATCGTGAACACCGCGACCACCATGCCAAAGGTTCTCGCGGCCGAATGTTCGGGCCGGCGAAAGCGGAAGACCTGCTGCAACATGAGCCCGGCGATAAAGGCCAGTCCCATGTCGGCCATCAGCGTCGCCCCCTGCAACGGCACCGCCCCCGGCAGAACCCCGGTCAGGTGAAACCGCGCATAGCGGGCCGCGACCACCACAAGGCAACCGACCCCGAAGGCCCCCAGCAGCGACAGCGCATAGCGCAATCCGCCGCCCCGCCTGCGCGCGGCTGGCTTGCAGGCCTTGGCCCGCTGCGCCTCGATCCGCGCCACGCGTGCGGCAAAGCGGGGATCGGGCGTATCGCTCTTGGGCACAGTCATGGTGCGGATGTGACACCGCAATATGGCAGATTTCGGGATCTATCCGGGGCAATCTGCCGGCAGTCGCGGCAGCGGGGCGGATCATGTCATATCGCATGGCTCACCCGTCTTCCGTGTGTCTGCGCTGATGCTGGCGAAAGCGGGCAATGTAATCGCCCGGCAGGTCCGCCGGCGCCGCGCCGCGGGCGATCAGGTGATCGACGCAGTGCAGGGCAAGGTCGGGGCTGTCGAACACGGCGTCGGCGGCAAAGGCCAGGTGCATCAGTTGATCGTCGCTGAACCCGGCGGTGTCCTCGTCGCGGATATAGACCGCGTCGCCATCCAGAAGCTGGCTGGTCAGGCGCGCACGCACGACCTCGTCCTCATGCTCGTGCGGCATCATCACCGACTTGGTGAACAGGAACTTGTGCAGCTTGAAGCCTTGCGCGCGAAGCTCCTGATCGAGGTCGCCGAACATCGGCTCGCCCTCGTAGATACGATGGAAGCGGACCTCGGCGACGACGGCAACGGCGCGGCTGAGCTTTGACAGGCCGCCGCGCAGCACCTCCAGTTCGGCGCCCTGAAGGTCCATCTTGAGAAGGTCGAGATCGGGCAGGTCGGGCAGCGTATCCAGCGTCACCGTGGTCAGCGGCACGGCCTCGATCCTGGGATTGATCCACCCCTCCTTGCCAATCGCGCGCAGCGCCGCCCCGTCCATAGGGTAGAGCGAGGTGAACCCCGCCGCCGGATGCACGTAGAGCGTGCGCTGCCCCGGCAGACCGACCGCCTTGCAAAAGTAGGTCGCGTTCGGGCGCTCCTCGGCAACCAGCTTCTGGTACTGCGCAGGGTTCGGTTCGAACCCGTAGACATGCGCCACGCCATCATCGAGCAGCCCCTGATAGGGCGGCACCGAGAGCGGGCTTGCGCCCACGTCGCAGATGCGCATCGGGCGCTCTGGATGCAACGCCCCCGTCAGGACCGCGCGACGCTTCTCCGCATGGCTACCCATGGTGCTGAAATCCTTTCCGCTTGCCGGTGCGGCGGGCCGTCAGCCCACCGACCCTTCGAGGCTGATCGCCACAAGCTGTTGCGCTTCCATGGCAAACTCCATCGGCAGGGCTTGCAGCACCTCCTTGCAGAAGCCGTTGACGACAAGCGCCACCGCCTCCTCCTCGTCCATGCCGCGCTGACGGCAGTAGAACAGCTGATCGTCATCGACCTTGGAGGTGGTCGCCTCGTGTTCGACGCGCGCCGAGTTGTTCTTGACCTCGATATAGGGCACCGTGTGCGCCCCGCATTGATCGCCGATCAGAAGGCTGTCGCACTGGGTATAATTGCGCCCGTTCTGCGCGCGCGGATGCATCGAGACCAGCCCGCGATAGGTATTCTGCGCCTTGCCCGCGCTGATCCCCTTGGACACGATCCGGCTCTTGGTGTTCTTGCCCAGATGCACCATCTTGGTGCCGGTATCGGCCTGCTGCATGTTGTTGGCGATGGCGATGGAATAGAACTCGCCCTGGCTGCCGTCGCCGCGCAGGATGCACGAGGGGTATTTCCACGTCACGGCAGAGCCCGTTTCCACCTGCGTCCACATCACCTTGGACCTGTCGCCACGGCAATCGGCGCGTTTGGTGACGAAGTTGTAGATGCCGCCCCGGCCTTCCTCGTCGCCGGGATACCAGTTCTGCACGGTGGAATACTTGATCTCGGCATCTTCCAGCGCCACCAGCTCGACCACCGCAGCGTGCAACTGGTGGGTGTCGCGCATGGGCGCGGTGCAGCCTTCGAGGTAGCTCACGTAGCTGCCCTTGTCGGCAATGATCAGCGTGCGTTCGAACTGGCCGGTGTTCTCGGCGTTGATGCGGAAATAGGTCGACAGCTCCATCGGGCAACGCACCCCCGGCGGCACGTAGACGAACGACCCGTCGGAGAACACCGCGCTATTCAGCGTCGCAAAGAAATTGTCAGTGATCGGCACGACCGAGCCGAGATATTTCTTGACCAGTTCGGGGTGGGTCTTGATCGCTTCGGACATCGAACAGAAGATGACGCCGGCTTCGGCCAGTTCCTTCTGGAAGGTGGTGCCGACGGACACGGAATCGAAGACTGCGTCCACCGCAACCTTGCGCCCTTCGGCAGGGG
>Ga0210036_1001454_pt1 | contig 26649 bp, 17 predicted proteins | sample CryGeymeta201515_FD_185469 | JGI IMG/M metagenome (GOLD analysis project Ga0210036, IMG submission 185469) | Groundwater microbial communities from Crystal Geyser aquifers in Utah, USA - Crystal Geyser metaG 2015-15 (SPAdes) (version 2) | ecosystem: Environmental > Aquatic > Deep subsurface >...
CAGGCTAGGCACACGACCTAATAGAGTAACACCTAACTCCTGAGTCCTATCACAGGAGACAAGGTAAACTGCCGTAGTCCACCTGGGCTTAATTTGCCGGTGACAAAGAATTTTGAGCGAACTGTCACAGAAAAGACGCAGACCTTCTCTCAAATGTTCGGCAACGACTCTTGCACTTGAATGAAAAATAAATTATCATAAATGGCTTCACAATTTTCTCAAAGAAAATCGAACAACAAAACAAACGACAAACCATGAACGCTTTGAGCTCCCACCGCATTCTCTCTTCTAACGACAACAATAAAAAGACCACACATGCCAATAATGGCAATGGATGGTTCAAACAGCTTTTGATAGGATCGAAGGTAAGCCTTTATCGATATCGAACACTGCTTGTAAAACCGTTTTTTCCTCTCACGCAAACTCAACTTTGTTCCACTTCTCTGCCCATCTTTCTCTCACTCCAAAGCTACGCCTTAGTACCAGCGGATCCAACGTCCCACTGAGTTCCAACGATGAGCTCAAGCGTACTTGGACCAAAGACGATTCGTCCGTCAACTACACACCCTCTAAAGAAGCCAACAAGAACACTGTCTCGGTTACATTCGACAACAAGTTCCACAACAAGAGCCCTCCCATGAAAGAAGTGTTTGCCTCGGATCTCACTTTTGAAAATCCCGGTGCATCGTCCTCCCTCGGGGATCCGACGTCGATTCTCCTTCTCGATCCATTTCGTGCTACCACGGAGGACGCTTCGTCTGGCGGTGATTTGACGACCGAGACTTCCATCACAGACCCGACGGATCCCAACGAAGCCACGGCGCCCAAAAAACGCTTCCCTTTCTACTATAAGACCACGCAAGATGTCGTGGCGGAATTGAATTCCGATGCAATCGCCACCAAGGATGCTCGCATCAAGAATTTGCTTCGCGAGAATGTACGTTGGATTTGTAGCCGTTTTTTACTCTTTGCCATTCTACTCAAGTTTTGAATCTCACCGCAGACTTCCTTCTGCCTTCTATTCACTTCTACGTGCAGCGTACTTTGCAGCTCTCAAACGACTCGTTGAAGGTCGAGACGATTACTCTCAAGAAAGGATTCGATACTCTCAAAGAGGAAAACGTCAAGCAAGCAAAGCTTCTTGCTCGTTGGTCGAATGCGCAAGACCAAGATGGTGAAATGATGAATTTGATTGAGCAGTGCCTTGATCTCAACATGGAAAACGAAGCCTTGTTGGAAGAAAAACAGACCTGGGGGATGACGAACGAGACCAGCGAAACCTTTCTTGCCTTGAAATCCAACATGGGAATGACCGACTGTGGTTCTTCTTGTTTTGCTAGCGAGTGGATCGCCAAGGCCCGCTCCGCCTGCGAATCCAGCATCTATTACGACGAGAACGATGGCACTCCAAGCAGCAAAAACTGGATCAAATGCATTTTCCCCATGTGGAATTAGGCGGATAGGAGCTGTGATTTATGGCACCAACTTCTGACAAAGCCGAATCCTTCGTCCCACGTTCTTTAGGTACGTTTAGGATCTCGGCCAGATGTGCTTACGGGGTCATTAGGAAATGTTTTGGCCCGACAGTCGTACGAAGTAATGAAAAGAAACAAACAAAATGAACGAAAGAAATACAGAATATGATTCTACGATTATACTACATAATAATAGGTTACGTTTCTCCACCAGTATACCGTAGACCGTAGTCTACGAAAATTAAAGCGCAGCTCTGGCTGCAAACACAGAGTCTAACATTTGAACTGTCAAAGCCTGCGTTGGAAGTTTGGAAAATTCCTTTCCGAATAAATGCATGCCATATATATGATCTCTGCGCTCCGTTTTCTTAGGTCTATTAACAATATCCCATTGGATCTGCTGCAAAGTATCTCCAAAAGTACAGTAGCACGACATAAAAAAACGCTCCAAGCTACGAGGTACCTTACATTAATTTTCAGGCAGACGTTCCTAGAAGCCACTTGAAAGCCACCCGGGCCCCTCAAGACAAAGCTTATCCAACACAAACAACAGAGAGCATTATTTTTACCCAACAATAAGTGAAGGAGCCCCCCTCCCGATCAGTCTGTTTAGCAATGACGGAATCTACGAGTACCAATAACACCAGCACTAACGGCAGCATACAACAGGAGTTGGAAGAGACCATTGCACGAATTAGTGCCAACAAGGGCGTGGAGGCTGTTTTAATATTGAATCGCAATGGAGATATTCTACTATCCTCCGGTGGTGCCAGTGGTGGTGATTCTACGACCAAAGATAACAACTCTCAGCAAGCAAAATACTTGAAGCAATTATCAACCACGGCTACACACTTGATTCGAGCTTTGGGTGATGATCCCACAGATACTGTATCATTGGTTCAAGTTCGATCCAAACAACACGAAGTCATGATCACACCTCACAATGACTATCTGCTAGCTGTGATGCGAGATCCCTTGGCTGCTACTCTATCATCAGCTACATCGTCGTCATAGTCATTTTAGAGGTCCTACAGAATGTCAATATGTAGAGGATGAAGAAAAACAACCAAATTTGATACCAGTACACTCTACAGTGTACAGTTTTTCTTGGGAGGATCAGAGATGAGCGAGAGAGCACATAGTAGAGGCAAAACAGCCAGAAAGAACGAACAAAAAATATCTGTTGCGCACCATTGTACAGATATATTTTCATGCCTACGTTGTTCTCAATTTACATTGATTAGAATCATGACAGATTGGAGGGCGTGCACGCAGGAAGGGAGTATTATGTATTATTCTTCGCTCCCCAGAAACATGTTTTTCATCAGCAACTAAAAAATATTGAAAATTCTTATCAAAGTATTGAAAATTATGGAGCAGCATTTTTAATGTTGGAATGATGAACTTTGGCATCTTCACTAGCCGTCATTCTATGCCTAAATAAAAGTACTCGTAGTTCTTGTTGTTTTCTAGAGGGAATATACCTGCATTTGAATGCCTCGACTGCAGTATCAAATCGCGACTGCAGTATCAAATCACAAGGAGCAACCAGCGTATCCTTGTGATGAGGGTAGCTTCAATTTTGTTTTTTACTACCAGGTGACTACTAGCAAGTTACTGCGGAATAGAGTGGCTATTATTCGTAATCTTATTATTATTACTCCGACTAGTCTAGACTATTACCAGGTACAGTATTATTTACAGTATTTGACAGCAGTGTGTTGCTGGCACAGCCAGCCAGTAGCTAATAACAAACTACTACTAGCTAGTAGACTACTAGTACTATCCCTTTGTACTTTTAATGAGAGACAACGTACCTACTCGGACGTAACTAACAATTACCTCATTATTAAGAAAATCGAAAATTAGCTTTCAACGCAGGCAAGCACTACGCTGCCGCCAGGCCACGATCTGGAGGCAGCAGCAATCACATTCGGCAATGCCAAGAAGCACAGCCAACACCACAGGTAACAAGAACCGCACAAACAAGCACACAGCAACGAGCAACACCTGTTTTTAGCTCAACTACTACATAATGGGAGCTGTTACAGATCCCGATCGATCAGCTGTAGAAGTGAAAGCTTTGTTAAGGCGTTTACATCCCAAAGCAGGCAATCATAAAGATCGCATTCGGAGAATCTCCAAGTTTCGTAATTTTCTCAATGGTGATGGTGTACGTGTCTACTATCTATTAGCTATTATAGCTCCTGTAGCTAGCTAGCTATCTACCTGATTTGTTGTGCTGTGTTGCCTTCTTTCACGGTGAACTTCTCATGGCGTGGCTGTCCCTCCATCTTCCATCTCATCCTCTTGTCTTACCATAAAAACTACTAATACCACAGAAAAATACTCCCGAGTTCTACGATGACGATGTTCCTCTTCTGTTGTTGGGAAGCGTGACACCATCTGCGCTGTTGGGAGACGACGGTGAAGCTATGAGCGAAATCTACGGACTCATGCAAGCCTGTGGATCCCAATCAGTGGAACACGATGGATTGAAACGTTCTGCCAAGACGAGCATGAGTTTACTACGAGAATTGGTGTGTGACTACGAAGAAAAGGAAAATGGTCAAGTGGTCAACAATACCGGTATTGAAGAAGGTGGAGAAATTCCTGTACCCAAAAATGTATTTTCGCATGCCTTTTGTTCGTTAGCCATTCGACATTATCGCATGCTCCACTTGGAAATGCACATTAAAGAAGGTAACAACCGTGGAGCCGCCAAGGAAGATGCCTGCCGGGTCATGCTCCTGTTGCTCACGCAACATTACAGTGAAGATGGACTCAGCATGGCACCTCTCATGTTGGAAGATCTGGTGCCACAGCCCACGGCACAACAAGCCTTTGAATTGTGGGCTCATTCCAATGCTCAAGAAGAACAACAAGTGATGAAACAAAATGCGCTGTTGCGACAGAATGAAATTGCTATGCGAGAGCGCAAGGAACAATTGGCTAACAAGACGGGACGTTTGAGTGAAGAATTTGAAATAGCCGACGATGATGATCCCGAACAAGAATCGGACCACGACGACTCTGATGGCAGCGACTCCGATATCGACGAAAACGATGCCATGGCAGTTCTTCGAAAGCGTCAGAAGCAGATGAAGAAGGATTTGAAAAAGGCCAAAAAGGAGGGAGAATTGGCGGCTATGGAAGGCCCAGCCATGCGGTGGGAGGATTCCCAACTGTACCGAGAACAGCAGGCACGTGCAACATCTTCCAAGAGAGCGGCCGAAGCTGGACAACACCACGAGACGGTCCGAGAATCCCAAGAGGCCATGGAGGAATTGGCGGTCCGTGAAGAAGAGAAGGCCAAAATTTTGGGTCGCGACCCCCTCGGCTTGCTGGGCGATGATTTTGATCTGCGACGTATTCAGAATACCCAGGCCGAAGTGATGGAACAAAAATTGCAGAGTCTCGAGGAGGGAATGCACAAGGCGGAAAGAGAAAATACTATTGAAGACAATGCCAAGAGTAACAGCGCCGAAGACGATTTCAAGCGACAGCAGGCCCAGAAAGAATCTTTAATGGCCATTGTAGATCGTCTGGGAGGACTAGATCAATTGGATAACCCAACGCGATCTGTTCTGCCCACTGATCCCACCTTTGATCCCATGCTTTTTTTGACTCTGGTACATCGGGAAGTTGGATACACGGAGTTGATTGGGTCTGTCGATCGGTTGACCAGTGAGTGATGATGTAGATATATTTGGTTGTTGTTGATGATGATGCTGTAATAAATTGTAACCTGTATCTAACCATGCATCTTCTATTTTCCTATCTTAACAGATAAAACCACCAATCAGCACAAGCAATTGCAGAATCTTGTCCGAGAGAATTTTCCTCTTTTCGTGAGATGCGCCGAAGGAATTGACGCCTTTAACGAGAAAACGGGAGCACAGGAGGGACCAGGTGTCAACGAACGCATTGACAAGCTGGAGAACTTGGCCGAGAAATGTGCCCATCAGGCCAAGAAGTCCTTCAAACCTTTGTTAGATAATGCTAGTGAAGTTCGCAAAGTACAGTCGAGCTTAGCAGTCTTAAATCGAGTGGCTCCGATTCTGCAAGCCCCATTTTTGATGCGCCAGCACGTGGAGAATCGTAGATATTCTCAAGCTCTGAAGGCTTACCGCCGTGTCTTGGTCATTGACAATAACTGTTCCATCGAATTGTTGAATCACGTCAAGCAGCAAGCTCAAGAGTATTTGCACGAGACACGCTTGGACTTGGAAAGATGTCTTGCTCAAGACAAGGTGTCAATCGACGATTTGTTGAATGGGATTCGTGACTTGTCAGAACTTTTGGAGCTAGATGTACCTTTGATTCAATCGGCAGAAGAAGAGGAAGATGCAGAGTCCGCCAAGGAGTCGGATGAATTCAGAATTTCGGATGGAGTGTATGCTATTTCCGGATCGATTATCAATATTCGAGAATACCCTCCAGCCTTTGCCTGCTTGAAACTTCAAGCCGCTCACTTTACCAGAATTGTAGACAGGGCCATCACTGATGCTGATCAGATAATTCGCCGAATTTACGGAGGAGAAACATTGCAGCAGGTGCAAGCTGGTGGTGAAGGAGGCAATAATGCTGGCGAAGAGGCTCCCACGCCAGCCAAGAATGTCAGTGGTAACCAATGGAAGTACGATGTCATGGATGCTCGAGTCCTCGGGGCAGTAAAAAGTGTCGAAATCGCTAGAACATGGTTGCCTCGGCTGTTCAGGGTGAGCAAAGCGGCTCGCGAAGACGAAAAACGTCGATCCGCACGAAAAATCTCACGTAGCAGTCAGGGAAACCATCGTCATCCACACCCAGATCAATCGGCCTTCGAAGTCTTCCGTACTATCATTACTCCCTCTGTGACTCGTTTGGTAGAGCATGCCACATTTTGTTCCTTGGGTTGCCCAGCGAGAAGCGGCGGTTCTGAACTCAATATGAGTTTTGGCGAGGACTCACCCGAGAAGCTTCGAACTCTTCTCCGCGGTGCTCTGCCACCTTCACATGGAACTCGAGTGGGCACGGAGTTAGCTGAAATGGTCGAGCTGTTGTCGGAGAGTTCCTCTGGAGCAAACGGCTTGCGAGCTGCAGCTGACGGTACTGTTTCCGGCTTGTCGCCATTGGACGAATGCAAAACACTTGGAGAGTCGGCTGTGATTACACTTGAAAAGCGTCGCTGCATCATTGCATTTGAAGTTTGCGCGCGTGCTTGTTCAAATAGAGCATCTGGTAGTGGAACCTTTGATGCCGAGTCTCTGCTACAAACTCTCCGTACACTTTCGTCACAGTTAACGCGCCCCGAAGAATGCTCTGTGGAAGTTGAAAACGGGTGCGAGATTGTCGTTCAGCGTTGTTGCGAGGGGCTTGCCAGTTATGTTAGAGACCGAAGCGGTGATTCTGCTAGGCTAAGTGCAGTTGCAGAATGTGCCGATGTAATGGAAAATCGAGTTGGCGAAATCATCAAGGAGGTCGAGAAATTGACAAGCAATGCTGCCGCTGTCGAAGAAGTTATTATGGAGGACATTATGGGTCTCGAAGGTGCCATGTTTGACGAGTATTTGGAGAGCATTCGGGAGCACGTCGCTAACAGTGTACGGGCTGGTTGGATGGATATGGACAACGCTGGCATTTCCGCTAACTTCGACCGCGGTAATGCCTCCTTTCCTGCATATCTTTCATCCTCTCTGCTTTCTATTGTAAGATGCCGAGCACAAGTAGAGCAAGCTCTAGGTGACAAGATTCGCCGCTCGGATGGAGTTACATATCAGCATCTTTCGATGGCGACGGTTGCGGATGGCGTCGTGGAAGGTATCTGTCATGCCGTAGAAACAAGGAGAACCCAGCTGAAGGTTCGTCAGGCAGATCGTCTCGCGAATGAGCTGCAATTTCTTCTGAACACGTTGAAGAAATTCTTGAGCGAGGGTTCAATGGCAGTATTGGATTCTACTCGGCTCATGTTGTGCAACAAGGCTGGTCGCGGGGGTGGCTTCCAAGGCGACGGGCCTGATGGGCTAGCTGCTCTGGAATCTCTCGAAAGACTCGGCCGTGTCTATGTGCTTTGCCTTGGCGAGTAGCTCTGTTTGCCGCTAAATTTTTATACAATACATTTTTACTTAGCTTTCTTCGTATGAATCAAAACAGAAAAGGTTGCAGGAGTCGCTAAGAAATAAATAGTAATGATACGAAATAATAATATCAGCCTGAACCTTGTCGTTGATTTTGCTGACTGTAATAATAATAATACAAAACTTCAATACGTGCTACCTGGCCCAAATCCTCTATCGTGCAGTTGAAAGGAAGCTACCAGATGTTGTTGCCACCATGTAATTGTGACTAGTAGTGGAGATGCGTTTACTGAAACAAGTCGTTTACAATCTTAAAATATTGACTGAACAATATATTGTATCTTCGACAACCAATTTTGAGAATCAATGTGGTATTCTCCCTGTGTGAAGCAAAAATTGAAGAGATGAGAGTACGCCCAAAATTAGAAGCGTCGAGCATTTATTCGAATGCAACTAACAAAGTATACGCACCAGCATCATTCCAAACATTCCCGCAAGTAGCCAGGCAACCGCGTGGGAAGGACTCCCCCCCAACAGCGCCGTGATAGGAAGATATGTCCAAAATGCCGTCTGAGGCGCCACCAACAAATCATTCGTCATTGTCGTCCAAGACAAAGTCAAAGTTTCCAGGGCACGACAATAGGCAATCGATGCGGCGACTGTCGTATCAAAGCCAAAGCATGGATGCTTTGCAAAAATGAAGTTTGTCAGTGCATTGGCTCCTCCGCCCAAAAATAATACCAGCAAAACGACGTAAGCGATAAAATCACAATACTGTGGAAGGCCGAGCTTTGCTGCAAAAACTCCTTCTTGCAAAGTCGGTAGGACCTTTTCTAGTCTCACTGGAAAAGAAAATTTGGTAACGTGCGCGGTGGTGAGTAGTCAGTCAGTGCTCCTACGCCAGGACGGCATGACATTATAATATGCAAAACAACGAACATAATAATAATACACAAAGTCGTACCCAAAGCTGGATAGACAAAGAGACCGGCATTCATGAGATCCAATCCTAACGAAATCAGTGAGAACTGGCTTCGTCCAAAACTTGTCAAAATGACTCGTATTATGGGTTCCGATGCACTAGTAGGAGGAAATTGACCACCATAACAAAATGCCAGCAGAGCTGTAACGATCAATCCCAAACAAATACAACGGTGTGCCGTGTAGGCATAATCGACGGTATTACCATGCCGGTAATGCAACGGTGGTAGTAGTAGTAGTAGTGGCCCTCCGTGACACAGTTGGTCCGACAACAGTGTACAAAGTTTTCCATAGTGGTCTGAATAGTAGTGACAGGACCATGTTTGATCAATAGCAAACAAAAAAACCATTTTTGTACTTCGTTCTTCTACTGCAAAGATTCCATAATTGGTCAAAGAGAGTGGAGGATCTAAAAACGTGTGATGCCAATCGTTGAAACTTTCTTGCAGTCTTGTTGCTTTTGCTTTTGCTTTTGCTGATGTTGTTGTTGTTGTTGTGGCTGCTCTGTTATTATTTGGAAATATTGTTTGCAATACTATCTTCTTGTGTTTGGGTAGTATTAGTTCATTGGCAGGATTGGTAATCACAAGTGTCGCCGTCATCAGTAACACAAAGAAAAATCGTTTGAAAGAAAAGCCATCATTGCAATGATAATAATAACTGGCACCACCACCCCCATCTCGTATCACATGCCCATTAACAATTCTGGCTGGTGCTGGTGTTGCTGCTGATCGATTGGAAGTCATGGTAATGTTTTTGTTTCTTTTTAGATTTCGTTGCTTGTTTTCTCTTTGTTGTTGTGTCATGTACAGAGTACAGAGTACGGTCCTTTACAGAATTCCACGTTTCAATTTTGTTGTTCTTGTTGCAAGCAACCAAGAATTCTGGAAATTCCTGAACACAACAATATATATATTATAGTGGCGCGTCTTTCTCTATAACAATTTGGGAAATACTTTCCTTTCCAAAAGTCAATTTGATATGATTGTGATGTGATTGCTGTCGTTGTGGAAGACAAAGGTGTGATTAAACAACGAAATATTATTACTGTATGAATGAGTGTGATTTGATGTGATGTATGTTGTGGCAATGTTGATACTAGTAGTAGACTAGCAAGTCTACGACTAGACTACTAGCTACTAGTAGACTAGTCTCTACTAGTAGTACTACTACTAGTAGGGTCTACTCTAGAGTCTACTAGCTAGTAGCTAGACGACGATACGATGAGGACAAGAAGAAAAGATTCCACGTAGAGTAAATGTGGGACCAATTGTAAATTGAATTCATTAACGACGTCGACATCATTCGACGCACATCTTCTCTTTCACTATTGTGAAAGGTCAACAACAAAAAATTATTACTCCTCGGGTACATAAAATAATAGTCCACTCAAATTATTATGACATTAACTGTGTTTGCCTTCAACATCGCTCTCAATATTATGGATTTACAATACGGTTTGTACCGAGCCACAGCAAGACGTACCTAATCACATTATCGTATCGACGAACGAATGATAGTACCGAACAGAATATCTGATGCAGACGAGACACCCAGCGGCTTGAGGAAATCAAATTTGTCTACTAGCACAAAGAAAAGAAAGGTCTCTCGGCAATTTTTACAGCACGATTCTATTCCACCCGTTTGCTTCTTTTGCATTCCGATTCAATCGCTCTTATTCCTTTGTCTACAGCTGCTGCTGCCACTGCGGCTGATAGCGATATTATTGTTTTGTTTCGCTGATGCAAAAAGCAGTGGGGACGGGACGATGCAGCGATCTCAGTACATGGTTGCAGCTTTCGTAACGACGACATCGTCATCATCTTTTGGTAAAGGATTCTTTCGACACTCTTCTACTTTCTCTACAACGTCAAGGATAAGTACAGCTCAGAGTATTCTTGGCGTGATGAACGATAGTCTTCAGAAACAATCCAAGGCGTTGTATGCCATTCCACAACATCCTCCAGCAAGACCATGGCGAATACTGTCTCATCAGCGCTGCCGCGCTTCTTCTACCTCGTTGTTTGGCACTACAACAAATAACCACGCCGACAACAACCAAGTAGTACGGAATAGCAGTACAATTGCAACCAACGAATTCCTGCGTCAGGTAAAACAGTCCTTGTGTCAAGATATTCTTCCACAAATAATCATCGCTAATCCACCAACGTCGACGTGCGGGAAGAGTGAGAATGAGATGCGTACTTCAAGGACCGTTCTATTGGTGGCAGTGAGTGGAGGTTGTGATTCCATGGGTCTCTTGCACGCCCTATTAGACACTTCTACTATCATCACTCCTACTACTACCGCTACATTACCGGCGACGCATGACAACGAGGAAGGAAACAACAGGAGTTTGATGCTACGACAGTTTGCAATCACCACCGCCGCCGCCGCCGCCGCCGCCAACACCAACACTACGAATAGTACTCACGCGTGTGAACTACATGTGGCTCACTTTGATCATGGTCAACGTGGGTTGGAAAGTCAGTTGGATGCAGAACTCGTTCAAAATGTTTGTCAACAGCACCAACTGCCATATCATTTGTACCAGTGGGATGTTCGTACAGGAGGAGCCTTTTCGCAAGACAAGGCTCGTCGATGGAGACAAACTACATTGAATAAACTTTTACAAAATCTCACAGAGGAAACCTCTACCAAAGATAATGATACGACATGTATCAGCATGGCATTGCATAATCAAACTCGCAATCGTACAAGGAAACAACTTCCTGGTGCCATTTTAACAGCTCATCACGCCGGTGATTCACAAGAAACCATTCTCCTAAAGTTGCTCCGGGGAGCCTACGTTCCGAATTTGGTTGGAATGACCAAGATTCAATGTTTGGGCCACGTCTCATGGGCTCGACCACTTCTAGATGTTACCAAGGAACAAATACAGTGCTATATGGAATCTCAAGGGTATCATTGGCGAGAAGATAAGAGCAATCAGTCACCAAAATATTTGCGCAATCGAATACGAAACGAACTGATACCTCTAATGCAAGGTACGCGTAGTCAGGTTTTGTTGCTACATGTAATTATTAGCTTTGTTGCTTTTGCAATGGTGTAAAATCTCACTTGTGATCACATTTTATTGTCGTGTTCGATGAACAACCAAAAGATCTTGTCGGAGGGGAAACTGTATTGCAGGTAAGGTTAACCTGAGTCCTCCAACCTACCAACCCACCCCCCCCCGACGAGCAATGTTGTTGCAATGTGCTCATCTCCTTGTTCGTTGTGTACTGCAGAAACGTCTCGAGAATCTGGAAGAACAGTGCCGCGAAATCGATACCTACCTAAATAGTCATCTACAACGAGTCTTGGAACACCATGTGGACGACAATGGATGGTTTCATCTGCCCTCTTCTGCTGCCGCCGCCATCACCGACAATGCCACCTTGGATCTTGCATTTCAACAAGCACTCTACCAATGGGCAAGTCGGTATGCAACCGACACGCAGCAGCAAATCTCGTACACTATTTGGAAAAAGGTAATGTCACAACTGTTGGAATGCTCTGATAATCGACAGTGGGAACTACCACTCGGAGATGGAAAGCATATTCGGAGAGTGGGAAATGTCTTGCAGATTAATGCAGCTCATGGCAAGGAGAATGCCGGCAAATCGGCATGCTCCTCTGCGGTAACTACTAAAGTCTCGTGGGAGATTATAGACGATCCGAGAGAAATTCAAAAATTAAAGAGCATGCTACTACTTGTCAGACTACCAACAAATTTGGCAGATACTTTGAAACAGTACGATTTTGTTTTGTCCAGTGCCGGGAATGATGCTATCCGAGCCGTGGACAAAGCATGGAGAATCACACCAAGTTGGCGAAGGGGACGATCGCCGATAAAACTTGGGAGCTTTCTTAGGGGACAAAACATTCCGTTGCACGGACGAAATTCAAGCCCCATCATTGTATGCGAAGGAACGCATCGCGATGGTACCGATATGGAACCTTTGCTCGTGGCTGTAAAAGTTGACAAGAGGTGGATAGTAGACGCGGACTGGATTTATGAGAACGTCGAGGATCCACGCCAAAACGATGCCTGCATCGTTTTTCAGCTTGAGTCTTGCGACAGTTAAAATTTGTGTGTTCGAACGATAACCGTAGGAGAGTTGGTGTAGCTTCTATTACATGGCGGGCACCTTTGCCAGCTTCTGAAAGCACTCATTCTGAAGGACCTAAAGCTGCGACAACTGGGGAAAGCTTAAAAAGAGAGAGAGTCCAAATTGCAATCAAGCAGACTCAGAATCTGCTCGTTTAGCGCCGAATGAACTAGACTAGCTACTGTTTCTGCTGCTGTGATGTGACGGAAGTAGCGCACATTCAAGAAGATAACAATTTGAATGCAGATTATCTTTTGCATGTTTTATTTGAAGAGTTTTCTTGCAATTGAGTATTTGGTGCTGGTGTAGCTTCATCAGATGTAGCTGTTAAGGTCATCTTGACGAGTCTTCACATTCCCTTTTTGGTTTCTTCAATCTGCTAGTGACTTTCAGTCCTGAACTTCTATCGCGACAGACAAGGGTGACAAAGTGCTCATTCATTCAAGATACATTAATCAGCTTCATTGCTTTCTCTTCCTCTCTGTTTGCATGTTTCCTTAATAGCATCGGTAGATTTACTGATGCACGGTTGTTCAATGTGCGGTCAAGAAAGCAACCTCCAAGCTAGCTAGTATTCAATAGACTATTAGTTAGAACAAAATCGACAATCTGAAACCATTGCAAGTACGTTTTTGAATGTATCTATTAGCAAGCTAGTCATTTTGCTTTATGGCACGTTGTTTGTATCCTTCTGTGTAGCTACTTAGCTAGCCAGTCGCATAAATCAATATCTACCAAGTCGTCATCAGCGACTCCCGCGCTTGTTCCAATGCTTCTATCGCTTTCCGAGCGCGTATCGAACTCTCTACCACTCTCATGTCCATCATCATTTCCTTTTCCATCAGAAGAACTCATGGAGAAACTCCATGTGCCAAGAAACTTGCTACCAACGCTGTCAGCCACCGGTCCGATACGCGTTGTATACATCGACTGCTCATCGACCGAGTTAGATTTGGAGTTGATGTCTTCTGGAGATTCCACGTAAGGTGAACTTTTGTTCGGATTGTTCATATCACAATAGCGAAAATGATGGACACACTTTACAACGTACCACATCGACAAAATGCCACAAAAAAGGAACAACACAGCTAGTGAAATCATAGTAGCAAAAACGGCATATTTCTTCTTGGATCCCTTGATTTTTTGGGGGGGACTCGGAGGGATCACCAGTGGCTCGATGAGCCGCAGCAATTCGTCATAGTTGGAGTGAATGGCTTCGTTGATAAGCAGTGTGAAATCGAGAAGGTTCATATCAAGATTCTGGTTATCCGCGAGAACTACTCCTTGGACATCCACTTGGACTTGAAGATGACTACCAGAAGGAGCGTGCTGAAGAAACTGTTGGGTCACGGAAGCAGCAAGGATGCCAATTGCGACCGTCCCATTATACTTACTCGTGATGGAGGCGGAGATTTGAATATTGCTTGCCACAAAAGACACAATTTCGTCCGCCAAGAGAATTGAGGCCTCGCGGGTAATGAACGTATCCGCTTCCAATCTGAGAATCACACTTGAAGTGTATGCCTTGCGATTATCCATGGCAGCAACGAGACGACGCGAACTCTCGGAATCTTCACCATCGTACTCCATCGTTGTTAAATTTCCTTGGATAAATGATGCTCGTAGAGATATATCGTAGCGGCGCGAGCGAGTGCCGCAAACGACCGAGGCATCAAGGAGCCAGTTGAGAACCACAGCGATGAGAAATGGGCGATACACTTTCATGGTAATGTTGACAGAGTGATGGGATAAATATAGTTTTATACTTCTTCTATGTGAAATCCAAAAAGCGGAAATGTTGTCCGATAAGCCGAAGGGGCGGTGCTGTTTCATTTTATTTTAAATTTAGAATTTCCCTTCAAATTGAAACACTTTTTGAGTTTGTTTCATTTTTTTGGATTGGAGTATCTCTTATTGCCCCGGCGGAAAAAGTCGCATAGATGCGATAGCCTTAGCAAAATTTTCAAACAGAACTTGTTGTTAGAGGCCTCTAAATTTTTTTTTTTCATCTACGTTTTGTGACAACCAAGTGTTGCAAAGGTGGTTTGTGTCGTCTGTAAGGAGACGCAAGTTGAATCCAACTCTTTAAAATTCTGTTCTTTGCCGGTTTCGCTTCTTCTGAGCGGTCGGATTCTGCGTTGGCTTCGATTTTTGTTTGCCCTTAATTTTCTCTTCAACTTGATCAAGCCATTTTATGATTGGGTCTGCTTTCATATCTCCGCTATATTTTACTAGATCATGCGTTGCAGAGTAGCTTTCCTCTCCTTTTCCCTTTGGCACCAAAACAATCAGCAAAGGGTATTTCTTGACGCCAAATTCCTTGGCTAGATTCAAATTTTTCGCTCGACTTTCACCGAAGTTAAAGGTTTTGCGGTAATGATACGCCAAGCTGTAATAAAGAGATGAAGTCTCGTATTTGTCCGTCAACAGAAGAACAGAACCCACGAAATCCCCCTTAGATAGGAGACGCTCCTCGATATTTTTCATGTGATTTATGTTGGCAACAAGAGCTTTTGGCATGTGTTCAATGGCAAATGTATGCAAACCCTTTGCATTTGGCAGTGATGGATTGTCTTCATCGTCGTCGAAATAAAATTCGAGCTTGCCGTCGATAACCATTGCAAACGCCGGTAAACTTTCCAAGTCCACACCCATATCCATGCAAAATTCTGCTTCTCGTTCTTTGGAAGTACAGTCAACCGCTCCTACCTTGAACGAGTCCTTAACTTTCTCAGCAAGCTTTTCAACCTCGGGCTTGACTTTCTGACATGAAGGGACCTCGTTCCCGCAAAATACTACTAACCATATGTATTTGCTCGAATTATCCGGAAACTTCGGCTTGCCCAAGCGTATGACTGGACTGCCTTTAGGAAAGAGTTCTTGAGGCTGAGCCCTTCTACCGCCTCCCATACCAGGACCTCCACCAAAGTTAAATTGAAAACCTCCACCACCAGGACCACCTCGTCTTCTGCCTCCACCTCCTTGCTGGTTAAACATTTGTTCAAACATATTAAATGCGTCAAACCCACCCGCGTGAAATCCACCCCCACCAAAGCCACCACCTCCACCTCCCCCGCTACCGAACCCTCCACCAGGAAATCCTGACAATTATTTCAAAGACCGAAAATCAGTGAGACGCACACGAAAAAAAAAAACCAGCGATTAAAATTACATAAACAGCACAAGACATAATTTTTCGCGCGATATTTGCGTTTTGTTTTCGTACCTCCTTGCTTGGGGTCCCATCCTTTCTCCATGGCTTCGATTCCCTCTTTGCCGTATTTGTTGTATACATCACGTTTTTCCTTGTCACTCAGCACAGAATATGCTTCCGAGACTTTGAGGAATTTCGCTTCGGCCTTTTCTTTTTGATCTTCGGGAACTTTGTCAGGGTGATACTTTAACGCTAACTTTCTATAAGCCTTTTTAATGTCCTTGTCGGAACATGTTTTCTTCAGACCCAGAATTTTGTAGTAGTCGGCCAGGACGGTGCCAATACAACTGCACAAAAACAACAACAAAAACAAGAGTATTACAGGTCCACCCCTAATAAAAGATGCCATTCTGCTAGAAGTAAGGTCTTGTATCGTAGTTCGGTAGCCAAGAGTTGACTTATATGCTGTCCTTATATCTCCTTATGCGCTTGAATCTGCGTGACTCTTGTAGTTACAGTATAGTAGTTAGCGAGATTATGATGTCGTTCGTTGTTTGTTGTTATCGAAATAATTATTTTTGAAGAATCCAATATTTTTTATTGACGAGTACTAGTACTAGTAGTACTACTAGTAGTACCCTAAACAAAGAACTACTAGTAGAGTAGATATCATTCAGTCGTGCGTATACTCCACGTGGAGATTTTGCTGACCAAGCTATTCTCGCCAGCAGTCCTGTACGACTACTACTTAGCGTACTAGCGACTACAATCTACTACTAGTACGGTAGCTACTACAGTACTAGCTAGTAGGAGTGGTACGGTAGTACCATAAAAATGATGGCCTTGTTACCATACTCCAGTAGACTCCAACACCTACTACTAGTAGATTAGACAACAACTAGATTACTTGGAGTATTATGAAAATATTCGGGATGATGAAAAACTGTAGCTATTCCTACTCGTCCAGTGTAGAGTTACACGTACGTAGTTGTAGCGCTGCATTTGGGTGGTGTACTCGCAGATGATCGCAAGATAAAAGGACCACTGAATGAACAACCAAACACGTATTTGCACTTTGCTCAGACCTCCTACTACTAAGCAGCAGACCTCTTCAGCTCCAAAGTTATTTGGTTTGTACTACAGCAGTGACATAGTAGATCTCCTTGTCTTTTTTTGTCGCTAATAAACGAATTTTCAAAAATAAATAAAAACCTGCTCCGAGTGTGGAATTAATGGTTCCGCTAATATCTTTCGACACCCGAGAATAGCTACTACCTCAATGTGCAATCATATTATTATTTGTTCTTGCAGGAAACAAAGCTACTTTCTATTTGCTCTTGCAGCCAAATATAACCAGTGCTCGTGATGTAACAAAGGCAGCGCTTCTGATCACGTGCGCCTGGATACACAATAAATACTTCTTACTATGTTCACAGCATTATTAATTATAAGAATAAAATACTAGTAGACCTACTAGTACTTGAGTAGACTAGTAGACTACTGTATTATTTATGATGGACCAGTTCGAAATTATGTGCGACCAAGTAATGATTCCGTGGGAAACCCTACCAGGTACGATTGAAAAATATAGCTGTTGATTTTCGGAGTATCGGGAGTGCCGTTGCTTTTCATCCCACAAAGGGGTGCATTCTTCTCAGTTTATAAGATATTATTAACAACGAATAGAACGAAACAATGAAGCTCTCCTCATCTGCAGAAGCCACCACTAATAGTAGTAATAGTCCTCGTCATACTACATTGACCATGGCTTCGAGGCCTCAACCGAATACGAGTTGTAATCCGACCTCTCCGTCGGAATCCAATGAGAATTTGGCCACTGTGTCGCCCGGCTTTTTGCACCAAGCAGGCCTACACTTGACTCAAATGAAGGGAAGCCATGGAAAGACTAATAATAATAAGTTTTTACAGCAAGCAACAGCAAACACAACAACAGACATTGTCAATGGTACAAGGAACTTTACTAACAGTGTTACCACTATTACTCCAGCAAGTCCATTTCCTCTGAGTCCTCGCCACAATAACAACACAGCGTTTGGTGGGCCCTTCTCGCCACAAGGACAATCGGCACAGGTTGCTTCCGAGTCTTCCATTCTGTCGTCGTCTTTGTCTGACAACCACTTCAAGAACAATATGAGTGGCAGTCACGACAACCACAGTGAGTCAAGTTTTTCTCGGGAACGAAACGAAGATGATCCCATCAGTGTGGTGGTGCAACAACAAAAGCTGCGTTCTTCTGGTAGTATTAGTCAGAAGGAGGCCTCTCAACAAATAATCACCATGCGGCCAAAAACGAAACCACCTACCAACGAATCAGCCTTTACAAGGGGTGCAACTCCTCCACGACCCATCAGCAATAGTCATGGAACAACAAGGAGTAATGATGGAATAGTCTTGACCACCACCACCGCTGCTGCTGCTGCAGTCACGACTTCACCTACATTGAATGATAATCATGTAGCTCCCACCACTCCATCTCAAAGAAGAGCTTCTCGACACAGTCGTCGTTCTGCCAGTCCCAATAGAATTCCTCGAGTCCCTATCAAGGCAGCTTCTACCAGTGCCATTCATTGTTCACCAACAAATGCAATCGTGAATAATAACAACAGTAGTATGGATGCAAGTCAGACTCCTCCTCGTCATCGATTTGCGAACAGCAAAGATCATCATCAACACCAACAACAGCAACACCAGAGCACTCCCAATCTGACCAGCACCAACACCAACGACTCTACGCAAAACAATCAATATCTGCAGTGGACCACTACTAGCACTGCAGGAGAGGTGGAATCTCTTGATTATGAGCAGAAACTCTTTGAACAGCGACTCTGTGAAGATGCATACGGCGTGGCTGTACGAAAAATTAGTCAAACAGGGAAACCGAATCTGAGATACATCAAATGCTTGACAATTGACCCTTTTGATCAGGATACTATTGGTGACAATCGTTCTAGAACCAGTGCTTCCAGTTTTACCAAACGAGCTAGTTTTCGCAAAAACAGCTACACCAGTTCGTCGTCGTCCCCCATTATATCTAACAACAAAACTACCTCTTTGAAAACACAAGTCTCGGGTGAGCTACAACAACTCAATATTCGCGTCTTAAGCTGGGGGAAGAAAAAGGACGTTCGCCTACCCCTAGATCGATTTGTCTGTGTCCGCAAAGGCAAAACAACGGATCGGGCTCGTCGCAATGCGAGTGCACCCTGTCGCATTCTAAGTCTGGTTACAACTGATGCAAATCATCCCTCCTTGGACATTGAAGCCCCGACAAGATTGGATCGTGATAAATTTGCTCGAGCCTTCGCGCGCTTTTTGGATGTGCCGTTGGTAGGAGAAGATTCGGCACAGGCACAATCAGTATCGTCAGCACCAAGATCAGAGCTTCCTATTTATTACAGCAAAAAGAAAACTTCAGCCATGTCTGAGCCGGATTTAGCTCAAACACCCAAACAGGCTATCGCTGAAGCCAAAAACACGGTAAAACAACAAAATCAACCGCATCTTGCTCCCTTTTCTTTCGTGCAGGCCGGCACAGAACCACCATCCACGAGACCGTCTACAACAACATCCTTGACCAAACCCACTGGCGATGGAGCTGCAATGGGTACTTCTGGTTCGCCTCATTCAGGTGCTGCAAACTTTGCAAAGCCCTTTAACGACGGCACCAAAGTACAGATCTCATCTTTGCCGGCATCACTTCGCGATTCAGAACGAAGCTCGACACAAGCCGCGACAGCATCTCGGCCGACCGATGTTGCCAATGACAATAACGATGCTGCAGCCCATGTCGGAGAGGATACTTCTCAGGTATCATCGCTAACGGGCGCAGGACTTGACCAAGAAATCGTCGAAGAACTTCACCAGGCTTTGACTGAACTGAGGCAAGAGCTGGAAGACAGTCGGGCCGAAGCAGCCCGTGCCGTCAAGGTCGCGGAACAAGCTATTCAGAGCGCTGAGAATTCCAATAGCAACGATTGGAATTCGACTGTCACCCACAAGGCAGCCGAGGCTGCTGCATTGGCGCAGAAGAAGTCTGCCGAGGCTATGGCAAAGCAACGACTGGCCGAAGAAAAACTGGATGGCGAACGCAGAACGGGTGCTTTTTGGCGTCGACAAGCTGAAGCAGCCGAAGAAGAAGCGGGAGCGCTGCAAACACGGGCCGCGGCTGCCGAAGTACAACGGGCTGCGATGGCCGAGGAATTGGAATGTGAAAGACGCAAAGCTGTGGCGCTGGTAGAGTCATTAAAGGCGCGGTATGTAACTTTGGACCAACACCAAAAAGAAGCTCTGAGAGCGGCTTTGGAGCGGAACCGTGCCCTGGAACTCGAGTTGGATGACACTCGTCGCGATCTTTTCGTAAAACATGACGAGGCCAAGACTCTGGAGGAAGAATTGTCGTAAGTAGCCTTAGTCGCAGTGCATGGTTGTATAGGTTTCCCGGCACCCGTGAATCTCAATTCATTTTTTTGCATATTGTAGCAACAACATCAATAATGAAGCGCAGAAGAGTAGTGGCAGTCGTATGAAATTGAACATTATGGGTCGGAAAAAGAAAAGCAATCAGGCAGAGGAAAAAAGTGTCTCTGCAAAATTGCTCCCTGGGACTGCTCGATCATCTTCGGATGCTTTGGTAGACCTTCGCGATTCGGCATCTGGCAACAATACTACTATGACAGAACACGTGTTCCGACTCCAGATCGAAGCGACGGAAGTACGAAGGAGCTTCGAGTTGCTTCGTAAAGCAACAGACGACGAGTTGAATCGACTTCCTGAGGATGCAAAATTGTGGGCTAAGCAAGTGTCTCACACAATTGCCGACGCACAAAGCGAAGTTTCTCTTTTACGCGAAAAATTGGCACTTGAAAGCGCAGCTCGTCGGAAGTTGCTTCACGAAGTTCAGGATCTCCGCGGTGTCGTGAGAGTGTATTGTCGACCTAGGTCGGCCCCGCCGGGCACGAAGGGAATACTTTCAATTCCATCCCAGGAAACCCTCTTGCTTCATCCTTATCAGAACGAATCACCCATGAGTTTCAAATTCGATCGAGTTTTTACCCCTGATGTTCAACAACGCGAGGTTTACAATGAAATTGAAGAACTCTGTTTGAGCGTCATGGATGGCTACAACATCTGTCTTATGGCCCACGGTCAGCGAGGAACCGGAAAGACTTACTCAATGTTAGGTGATGTTATTTATTCTACCGATGCCAGTGAAAATGTTAGCGTTGTGATTCAAGACTTTGGCATTCATCTCAAAGCGGCACAGCAACTCTTTTCGATTGCGGAACATCGAAACGAGCGCTACCGGGATGTTTTCAAACTGGATATTGTGGAAGTCTACAACGAACGCTTGATCGATCTACTGGCGGGAACTGACTTAGGAGAAACTCGAGGCTCTGTCATTATGGAAGATGCCAGGTCCACATCGCGCCGCTCCAAGCGCGGAGTGTCAGATGATTCTGGCTCGTTGATTCAGCAGTCGAATTCGCAGTCTGTTTCGTCCAAGCAAGGCAGCACCATGACCAAGCTCGAGATTCGCACCAATCACAATGGTGATACCGTCGTTCAGGGCTTGCTATCAGTGGAAGTACATGATTTTGATGATGTTTACAAGTTATGGCAGGATTGTCTATCGCATCGCGCCACGCGCCTGGCTGAGCTTGGCATTGATCTAGAAGATTACGATGCATCGAGCCATGTCATTGCAACTTTGACTGTTGCTTCGACGAATGTGTCAACCGGCATGGGCTGTCTTGGCAAGATCAAATTTGTCGACCTTGCTGGAGCTGACCTAGTTCAACGGCGCGGCGGCAGTATTTCTGACCCCATTAAGTGCGCTACGCCTGACTCAAGCTTTGACAAAAGTGGCACTAGCAACAGTAACAACGATTGGAAGTATTCTAATCGATCGTTGGCCACCCTCAATGACGTTGTCAATTGCCGTTCTCAGTACATGCGCTCTGTGCCGTACCGGAATTCAACACTTACGCATTTGCTAAGCGATAATTTGGAGGCGGACACCAAAGTTCTTTTGTTACTGTGTGTCAGTGCTCATCCAAAGGATCTTCATGAAACTGCATGTGCCCTTCGTTTTGCCTCGGGAATGCGGCGCGTAACTATCGGCAAGGCTACCAAACACTCTATCACTTGTTAAAATAGTGAACACTTTGATATTGTATCTACTTCTCCAAGTAGTTGTAAGAAAGAGGTTAAAGGAGGAATTATCAAGGTACGGTTGATGCAGACAAGTTATCTGTGTAGCGGCGTGACTTAGAAAGAATGGTAGTGGAATCAAAATTTACCTCATGACATTGCTTCATCATTGCGTCTGCGATCCTCCTCAAAACAATGACCATCAGGCCATTTTCTAGCTACCATCTCTTCTTTTCCCAACAACAGTAGCTCCAGACTTTTAAGGGTGCCGCCCACTTTAGTAGATAGTCGACGCAACCCTGTGCTTCATGGATGTGGTTCGGTTGTGATCAGGTATGTCATTCCTTGGGATGCCAATGGTACCCTCTACCATGTGTACGACAGGCATCCATACGTTTCCATAGTTGTGATACCTGTAAATTAGATGTTCCAGTTTTTAAGCAGCTACAACTAGACCTACTGGTACTAGAAGTATTCAATATACTACTGTTTTACTTAATATTCGGAGGACTAGTAGACTACTCGTACTTGCTACCACGGTACCAGTAAGTCGGGAGCGTCTAAGAAAGAAGCTAGACCTCCTGGTAATAGACTAGCTACTACTCCGTACGTACGTACTTCTACTAGCTAGGAGTACTACTACTACAACAAGTAGTAGAGTACTACTAGTAGTAGTACTACTAGTCTAATACTACCAGTACTACTCTACCAGCTAGTATGCTACTACTCTGCTACGGTATGTTCGTTAGGTGAAATTATTTTTATTTTTACGGAGTTTGAGCCAGTTTACTGTGAAAATGCGTACTACTGGTAGGTCTAGTAATCAAAGGAACTTTCTCGAATCTCCGGGAGCGTGTTGGCACAATAAAAATTTGCGGGCAGGCTCAACCTCAGCCCACCTCATAGAATAATACCAGTTAGAAAAGACGTTTTGTGAAAGGGCGCCGTCAGAGGTCGTCTGATTCATGTCAAGTATTTTCATTGGACGAGCTGTTTGGAGTTCAATAAAGTGTCAGCAAAATCAAAATACCCTCTAGACGTGTGGCTGTTCTGTGGTTTAGGAGAGTCTAAGAAACAAAGTACTACTTTAATAAGACAGTAAATTTAGTTCTTCCTACTGTACCAGGTATATCACTTTTTACAAGTCATTCAATCCTTAGCAGCACTGTCTAACACAATACGTGCTAAGAAGTTTTCAATTGAAGGACTCATTCTACGCAGATGGACTTGATTACCTTCTCGTTTTGATTGGAGAATAAGAGAGTCAGCCTTGCCTTGTGCTGTCCGTGCAAGCTGTCTCCTCTCTTTAAGGGCCTAATAATTACTACTTAAGGCACAGCAAACTTGCCTGGCGAACCAACGCAAACTTTCGTTGATGAAAAAGAAGAACCCCCTTGTTTTCGCCCTTTATGATGAGCCGATACTACTGCCTACTACTGGCAGTAGTATTGCTACTACTAGTTACCTAGTAGTAATTTGTACGGTAGCTACGAGTAGAAGTAGTACTGAGTAATTGAGTACGTAGCTTCTACTACTACTAGCTAGTAGAGCTAGCTACTCCTAGCTAGCGTATTTTTTGTACCTGCTCCTTGCAGGAGCATACATGCTTTATTGTGAGATTTTGCTCGAACAGCGTTCACCTGCATGCTTGATTACTCGTAAGCTCAAAGCAAAATCACTACTCTATTGAAGACTGCCTCGATAAACCATTCTTTTTTCATCTGCACTTCTACCGCCAACAGTAGAACAACAACACATCAACCTATCTTAACAACATCTGCTGCAAGTACCAAACCATGTCTTCTTCTCCTCTTGCCCAATCGAACAACGCTTCTTTCACGACGGCGACGAACTCGTCTCCAGCAACCCTTCCTTCCGGTCCGATGAGACATTCTTGTTTGACTGCTTCTCCTTCTCCTCCTTGCGAATCAACAGCAACAGCAGCAGATGGTTCAGATGTGACGCCCACATCGCCGTCTTCTTCTTCTTCCTCTGCGAAGACGGCTCCGTTGGTGTCCATTCGACCCTTGCCATCTCCAAGTCTTTACCAGGCCACTCCTACTGTAGGAGGAGGACCTCAAGGAGGTGTTCCCGTTTCGACCACCAACGCTTCGGCTTGCGCCCCCAAGCGAGTCTCCTTGACTTCTTCTTCGAACTCGTCCGTTGCGACTGCTGCGAGCAGTAGTAATAGCAGTACTGGTGGAAGCTATGCTCCTTCGACCATGACGATTCCCATGAACACCATGGTTTCGCCTTCTTCTGTTCCTCCCAGTGTCTCGACTCCCACTACGACGACGGCAGGTCCTTCAGGCAAGAAAGTTAAGGAGAATACTGGACGTTGGTTGACAGAAGAACACGATGTCTTTCTGCGGGGACTGGATGAACACGGAAAGCAATGGAAGAAGATTGCCGAGATGATTGGAACTCGCAGCGTGGTACAAGTTCGTACGCATGCTCAAAAGTACTTTCAAAAACTCTTGAAGAATGATGCTGTTGCCACAGACCATCCCCACAAGTTATTGAGTGGATCAACGGCTGTATCGACTTCGGCGGCTGCTGCTGCAGCAGCAGATGCCAAACGAAAGTTTGGTACTGACAAGACGGCAGCCTCTTCTTCTTCTCCAAGCAACAAGAAGAGACGCATGTCGCTGGAACCTAAAACTTCGTCTACCAGCAGCAAGAAATATCAGTCACAGCATCATCGCTTGTCCCTACCAACGAGTCACTACTCGTACCAGCAACCTGGACGTGTAGGAGCTCCCATGATGCCCGTGGCTCACCACCATTATCAGCAGCAATCAGCTACTACTACTGATGATGATGATTGCGCTCATGATGATGGGATCATTGATCCTAGTTTTATGCAAACTCTTAAAATGGCAGCGGATGGTGATTTGGATGATTCCTTGTAAGTTTAATTTTGTATTACTACCTGATGAGTGTGAGGGTTACTGAAAATGACTCACATCTCCGTTCTTGTTTTACATTGTCACTACTTTACCTTCAGGTTGGACTTGTTGGACGACAACTCTGTTGATGCCGTGGAACAAGTCATTGGGGCTATTGGGGATGACTTGGAACCAAATCCAGTCTCTCCTTCCGTGTCGAGTGTTTCTTTGGCAGGAGACACCTCGATGACGACCCACCATTACCATCCTGGTGCCACTCTTACTGCTGAGAGAGGACGTCAAGACACTGTGTCCAGTCCGAATCCGATCGAAAACTTTTCCATTCATGATAAAATGAATGGAATGATGAATGGACAGGAACTTTCGCCTACCACGGTGACTTGTACAATGGATATCAAGGATTTTGAACAAAAGACGGCCGCCGCCGCCGCCACCACCAATGAAGATGCTCTTGATTGGTTGATGGACGAAGGATGGAATCAACTCCCAGCTACGGTCGGGGAAGTAGGAGAAGACTGGAGCAATACTTACACTAGCATTGCCATTCCCAAGATGCCCCTCACCACCACGACTCAAGCCAAAAACACCAACGCTGCCTTGTCGGCCGTCAAGGAAACCAATGTTTTCTGAATCTGTTGATTTTTTTCTTTGAATGTCAAAGCATTAAGAAACGATTGGACTTTACTACACGGATTCATCGATTTCAGGAAGCCAACCAAGTTATCTATCCATTCGTTATGTTTGAATGATGACTGGTTGGCCACGTCCTCTTTTTCTTTCTTATCTCTGTTACGTACCCTAAGTTTTTCATTTTTACATACATATTTATGTTGGCTGAATGGACTATCATTCTCTCTATGACGACACTTTTTGCGAGAAAAAACCCAGAGCCAATATCTACAATACCCATCGTGCGCACCTGAATTATGAAGAACCAAAACAAAAAAATCAACAGAAACAAAAAATCACACGTTTTATTTTAACCCTAGAAACATTATTATTCTATGGCGCTTCTCTCGTGTGTAGAGTACAGCAGGTAGTAATTTTTTGTATAGTACAGAAACGTGTAAAGCGTCTGTACATATGCAGTTTGTATCATCATCTTGTCTTGCCGTGTGGCCGTATTAGGTGGCAGAAAACGACTTTCTTTCTAGCGAAAGCTTGTTAGTTCCGACGGCTGTCGAGCTTTTACGGCCTCTGGTCTTACTACCTGGTATCTCATTGTTGGTGTTGCTTGTTGCTTGTTTTGCAACTCTCCAGGAAACGGGGAAAAAAATTGTAATCGTGCCAAGTTTTGTCGTTAACACTTGGAGTTTTGTCTAGTAGTACCGTAGTCGCAAGAGTACTAAATGATGATGTGTTGTTTGGCTTCCGTCGTTTTTTGTCTCTCACGTGTGTGCGCTGTTCGCACGCCTATTTCAGATTTCGACTACTACTAGACTAGTCCAGTGGTAGATAGATGGCTGCTACTTGTTCTACATCAGCATGTTCACAGTACACTTCCTTCATTGCCTCCTGTCCTTTGTTTCGCACACTCTAGTTGGACGGGCTTTCCCTCCGAGACATGTTAGAATCGCCTAGACTAGTAGAATCGAAAGCAGTAACAGCTTTTGTCTGGACTTGATGACTTCCTACTATAATATTTTGCTTATTATGCGTGCTTTCTGTGGTACTACAATCGAACTGTTGTTGCCTCTCTTCAGTACTGGTAGTAGTGTGATAGCATTTAGATTTTTCCTTACGATTATATTCAAAGTATACTCCTCGAGTACTACTAATAATAAT
>Ga0210036_1001455_pt1 | contig 26638 bp, 17 predicted proteins | sample CryGeymeta201515_FD_185469 | JGI IMG/M metagenome (GOLD analysis project Ga0210036, IMG submission 185469) | Groundwater microbial communities from Crystal Geyser aquifers in Utah, USA - Crystal Geyser metaG 2015-15 (SPAdes) (version 2) | ecosystem: Environmental > Aquatic > Deep subsurface >...
CTGTTACCTGAAGGTTGGTTTTCTCAGGACCAGATTTGATTTATTGCTGGGCTACAATGTGATGTGATCCCTATCTCCAAGACTTGGATATATGAATCAAGGGGACCAAATTAAGCCCAGGTGGACTGTGGGACTCAGGAGTTAGGTCATACTCTATTAGGTCGTGTGCCTATGCTTACTCTGTATCCACACACTAGTCTAGTCCAGTAGTCCAGTCTATCCATAATATTACTCTAATATTCATGAGTCTCCACACTAGCTTTTTACGGTAGTAACTTTGTATCTACTAACCTACTAGCTAGTACTGTGTGCACTGTGCACAGCTGAACAATACAGTCCATCAGCTGCATTACTATATTATTCTATAGTCGAATATTATTTTGTATGCAGCAACCGTATGCTGTAGAGAGAACTCTGGCGGTTCGTGCCGCCATTACAGCAGCACAACTTTGTGAGCAGGTCCGAAAGGAACAGCAACACAAAGTCATTACGAAGACCGATCAGAGTCCTGTGACTATTGCCGATTTTGGAGCTCAAGCTACTATTTGCCGTGATCTGGAATCGACGTTTCCCAACGATTCTATAGTAGCCGAAGAATCAGCAACAGAATTACGTACCAAGGAATTGGTGGAGAGTCTCCATCAAGTCACTCATTATGTTCGAACGACCATACAAAATAATAATTATGATGATGATGCCAATAATCAGCAAAATATTACTCATAATAATATAACTCCAACACAAGTGGCAGATTGGATAGATCGTGGCAACAGCAGCGGAAAAAATTGTGATCGATTTTGGACCATCGATCCCATTGATGGTACCAAAGGATTTCTGCGTCCTAATGGGCAATATGCCGTAGCGTTGTCGTTGATAGAAAAAGGCATTGTCAAGGTAGGTGTTTTGGCTTGTCCAGCCTTTGTCATGGTTGAAGAAGTAACAGATAAAGTGGGATGGTTATTTGTAGCTGTTCGGGGACAAGGAGCTTTTCGAATACCGCTTGAAAATTACACCAATGTATCTGTAGGAGATGTCACTACAGCACCAGCAGCAGCAGCAGTGGAAACCCCCATTCGGGTTGGCGGCACTAATACCACGAGCAGCAGCAGCAGCAGCAGCAGCAGCATCATCACTGAGAGCAATATTTTGCGCTTTGTCGAGAGCGTGGAAGCGGACCATGGAAATCAAGCACGACAAGGTCAGATTGCCAAGGCCGTGGGTATATCTCCCGAACATTCTCTTCGCATGGACAGCCAAGCCAAATATGGTGCTATTGCAACAGGAAGTGCTGCTCTTTATCTCCGTTTACCTTCTCCCGACAAGCCGAATCGTCGAGAAAATATTTGGGATCATGCTGCTGGAGTTGTGATTGTGGAAGAAGCGGGAGGCGAGGTCACGGATCTGCACGGCAAGCTGTTAGACTTTACCACAGGAAACAAGTTGGAAAACAACCAAGGGGTAGTAGTTTCAATGGGTGGTGCACTTCACGACAAGGTAATTCAAGCTTTGAGACAACAATAATGATACAGGGTTGGGAAGTGCAAATTTGTGAAGGTGCAATCACCTAATTATTGTGATACTTCGTACTACTAGTAGTAGTATTCTTACATGTAGCTACACTAAATTTTTTGGTTTCAATGACAATACAGAATATTGATTGACCGGGTGACCTCTTTTCTAAAACCCCTGAACACAAAGATTTAACCCTGAAACTTCATTATTTTTTAGAATTATTTTTTCTGCCTTCCGCATTCTTTTTGGTGGCACACCCATCATCTGCTGTGCCAACTCGTACCGAGTATTGTCCTGGTATATCCAATACGAGAGTTTTCAGCAAATCTATTCATTTCATCGCGCGTTCGCCACAGTAGTACCCTCACCACAGTACTGTAGTGTTTTTAACAATGTTGGCAGCACGGGCAGGTACTGCTGGTCACCACACGACGATTGTTGCTCGGCGGCGGTTGTTGTGTGTTGTTGGACACCATTATTGTGCGCTGTTTTCATCCTCGTCGACAGCATCGTCATCATCCACGATTATCGCAACAACGACGCCCATTGTTGAGCTCCAAGAAATCCACGTGAAACCCAGTCAAATGAAAACATACATGGAAATGACGGAACGTGCCGTTCAAGTCTGTTTTCCTTTTTTACCACTGCGGCTTGTTTCAACTCCAGATACTGGTGATGATTTATTTGTCGCCACCCAAGCTTTATACTACCAAAACGGCCATGCCGAACGCAACGACCTTCGTGCCGAGTTACAAAAAGAAAAAGCCTGGACTGCATACATGGACAACTGGGTATTACCCAATGTTACACGTATGCAATCCAGTATTTTTGTTGAAGCGCCTCTGGTCGCTCAATATGACACCGTACCAGGACTTGCTTCTGCCGCTGACGCCAATGCCGAGCCAGCATGGACCTATAATGACAAACAAAACAACAACAACACCAACAACAACAGCAACTGCATCCTCGAATTGCGACGATACAAACTACAGCTGGGTTACGATACCGTGCCAAAATTTTTGGAATTTTATGGAAATGGCTTGCCCTCCAAATTGGATGCACCCGGTACGGATCCAACGACATCTTTGGTGACACTTCTCTACTCGGACGTAGGACGACTCAACGAAGTCATTGAAGTGTGGCAACATGGAAATGGAACCTCTGCCATGGAACGATCGCGTATGGCAGCTCGAGGTGCCCAGGAATGGCGCAGCGCCATTGCCAGTATCGCTGGTTTGGCCATTGAATTTCGATCATCGATCCACAAACCAGCGTCATTTTCACCCCTGCGATGATTATTAAAAAAAAAATGGCGAATGTATCATCATCATCATATATCTGTTCCACAAAAAAAAAAAACAGGATACGAACGCGCTTTGATTCTGCACAGACCAGAAAAATGGAACTTCACTTTGTGCGCAAAGGTTGCGTGCATTCCATAAAAAAATGCTGAATTTCAGACGTTGTGTCTCGAGGGACTATATTTCAAGGTATTTTTGTGAATATGTTTTACGAAAGAAGGAGATAATGTACAATCAATGAATAAAAAATACTAGCAGTGCACAACTGCTATAATCTCTATTCTACTGCTGTAGCTAGTAGTAGTAACGCCAGTAGATCTATTAGGGTACCTGGTAGTAGAGTAGGGTCTATTCAAAACTCAAAGTAAATCCGTAAAACCCACTTCTCAGAATCTGGTCACGAAAATTGAATAGTCGGGTGTCTCACCTTTGTTTGTCAGTCATCAATGGATTCGTTCTGGGACAACACAACAAAAACAAAGCAAACCCTACCATACTTTAATCTTTAATACTTTTGCTACTCTTGTCAGCTCTTCCAAGGTATCACAACTACTAGTACCATCTACGGAATTTAGTATAAACAGCAGCAGCAGCAGCAGCAGCAGCAGCAGCAATATGAACGAAGAAGAGACAAACGAAAATACTGATCTCAAGGGAGGTCCCTTTAGCGTTCTTTACAAAGCAGTTCGGGGGAATCTACAAGTCTTGGTCAATGTTCGAAACAACCACAAACTGCTGGGCCGTGTCAAAGCTTATGATCGACACATGAACTTGTAAGTTTGCTTTTTGCTTGGCGTGTTTTGTTTTGTATCGAAAAGACAGTATTGCTATCAGATGATTGATGTGAGCCTTTCGATGAGGTGATCTGGTGGTGCTATTACTATTTTTGTTTTAAACCTCCATTCATCAACACCTACTTCGCACACTCACTCCCATACCCATACCTCACCATCTATTTTTTAATTCGATGTAATAGATTATTGGAAGACGTTAAGGAAACGTGGACCGAAACATCCAAAGGTGGAAAGGGAAAGAAACGAGGCACGGTCGTCAACAAGGATCGATACGTCAGTAAAATGTTTTTGCGGGGAGATTCCGTTATTTTGATTGTTAGTAATCCAGCATCGCTGGTATCTGGTAGTAATGATGGCGGAGAAACAGGATCAGGTGCAGTGGGATCAGCGCAATAATCAGTCAAGAAACGAAGTTATGAGGGCCGTTGACTGCGGTTGCGGTTGTGATTTATTACCGTAAACTGTACCCCGAACAGGGCGCTGACAATTGTTTGGCGCTTGAATGGGCATTGAAAGAAGTCCTAGGTTTCAACAGTCTGTTAGACCATTAAGCAGGAGCAAGTGAGGACACAAAGTTCGAACTTTTAACATAGACAGATAGATCGACGTGCCTTTGTCTACTGCGTACTGGCAGGTCTTTGGCAGATGTGGATGATGACTTCAATCTTCAATTGAAAGATAACATGAAATCACAGCTTGAATTGATGTACACGTAGGTAACTTTCGTAAGCGTATTGTATCAGTTGTTTCTAAAAGTGCTGGGTGCGTGGCACCCAATAGATATAGCAGATCCTCTCCTTGGAAATCGGGGAGGTGGTCCGGTTGCCATCAATCTGAGGCCCCACCGGGGTGCCAATATTTGCCAAGTGCCAAGTAACCTTGGTACCCTGCGGGTGTGGGGCCAGTGATGCGGTCCCCGTTAATCAGACATTCACACCCTCCCCCTCTAAAAGGGTAGTCAACCACGATATAAGTGCCAGATAACCTGTCAACGGCTTCAGCATTGACTGCACTACTCAACAATTAGGCCATCCAATTTGCCTCTGTATTTTGCACTTGAGTATTTCAAATAATGTTCAAATTCCCTTCCAGTTCGCCCGGGGTAATATTCAAGCAAGCTAGATAAAAAGTAATAATGAATACTGGTAGTAGCTAGTGTATGGAACTTTTTTTCTTTAAAATGATCGAGTTTTTGTTTATTTTTTTTGTTCGGTAGCAAGCTTGGCAGACTTGCGAGACGATCGTCTCTTGGAAATAAGAGACCGACGAGCTTCTCTTTGTTCGGCGAGTCGCTGGGCAACAACCTTCTTGTAGGCAGCAGCTTCTTCCTTGCTTCGAAGGATGGAGGCCATCTTTTCCGCCTTGTGACGTCGCTTGCGCTGCAACATCAAGGGAGTTACGAGACGCTGAATCTTGGGAGCCTTGCGAGTTTCTCGGCCCTTCTTGTCGGTAAAGGTACGAGAAATAACGTACTTGCGAACATCGTCATCTTTGGTCAAGTTGAACAACTTGCGAATGTTGTTGGCCCGCTTGGGACCCAGGCGACGGGGGACGGTATCGTCGGTCAGACCCGGGATATCCTTCTCTCCTTGTTGGGTAACGACCAAGTTAAGGACAGAAATATCATGTCCAACGATGCATCCACGGACGGACTTGCGCTTACGCTCTCCGACACGGCGCGGGCGGTAGGCCTTGTGTCCCTTCTTACAGAGGATTCGAACACGGTGGTTGGTCAGGACACCTTGACGCATGGGAAAGCCTTGTTTGTCGTTTCCTCCGGAGATGCGAAGAATATATCCTTCGAATTCTTCTCCCAAAATGCCTCCCTCAACCTCTTGGGCCATGCGGCGCTCGTAGAGGCTCTGGAGACGCTTTTCGTCATCAATTTCAAGGACCTTTTGCATGCCCGTGGCGGGGCAAGAAATATTAAGCTACGTAATGGGAGAGAATGCACACGGTAAGTTTAAGATTGTGAATGTAACTAGGAGGGACCAATGAGGGCGCACAAGGTTGGAAGCAGCCATGCTGTCATCGATAAGCCGGGCAACACAGCAAACACCTCCGATCAAACTCCAGCATCTGAACGCCTGTGCCCCTGTGCCTAAAATATACACTCCATCCTATGATTCTAGTAAATTAATCTTGTTGTATCGTACCTTCATGGTCTACCGCTGATTTGTTGATGAGCAGGAGACAAACTATTTGCAAAGCTTGTTGTTGTTGATGATGATGATTTTGCTGCTCACTGCGGCTGGAAGATGGCGAGACAAGTAATACGAAAGTTGAGCGGCACTGAAATAAAAAAGTAAGTGGTAAGTTGATTTAATCACGTTCATGATTCAATGTTTGTTCTGTACAATAGAGTAAAGGTTACAAACGTCGGAAGCAGGAAGCACGTTCTTCCCATTATTTTATTATTATTATTTTCTTCCGACCCAAAACCCACAACAAAAGAGTTGTCCAAAAGAACAAAAACGGTAGACGTATTGAGAGCTCATGCGTACGAAGACGACAGTATAAAAGAGGCTCCCTGCATAATAGCAAAAGCTGTTAGATCTGAAGGGACTTCATCTTCTCAGTAGATCCAGGCGAGCCAACAACAACGCACCAAACAACATCCCAAAAATCCCAAAGAGATGATCATGTTGGACGATGAGAAGCCCGACAACGAGAGGCTTGCGCAAAGTGCCGAGTCGTTGGCACAAGATAATAATAATATTATACCCATGGACTCTGTACGTCTCCAATCACAGGGAAGCGAATCTCCTGTCGGAATGTCTTTCGAAACAGATAATGATTCTCGCAGCAGTATAAACAGTACCAGCAGCAACCATGATGACCATGATCAAGGATTTGTTGACGAGTACGACGATGAAGCTTCTTCTACCGCAAACAGCAGAACACCAAAACTGCCATTGCCACTCTTCGTATTGTATGTTATGTATGGTTTAACTATGTCTTTACCGATGCTTCCAATGATGTACATTCTTAATACCAAAGTACCCCTGCCGTTGTCCCTGCTGCCCACGTACGGTGCTCTCTCGTTTATGCCCTTTTCCTTCAAACCAGTCTATGCCTACGTTTCCAACTTTTTTCCGCGACAACATGTGTTGTTAGTAGGATGGACGTGCTGCGCTCTTTTTGCCGTGGGTTGGATTTGGGTACCTTCCGTGACTTGGGTTTTTGTGTTGGGGATTGGACAGGGTGTGGCCATGGCATGGTCGGGTTTTCTACTGGGACTGACCTTGTTGGATATTGCACAACAACCAGCAAACGAACCAAGAAGATATCATGTCGATTCAACCGCAACTACTAACACTCTTCAAACGAGTCATACGTTCGAAAAAACAGCATCCTTATTTCAAAGTCAAGCTGCGACCGCACGAAATATTGGTTCCTTTTTTGCCAGCATTGTGACCTGTCTAGTTTTTGGTCTCGGCCAGCGAGATCAAACCCAGTGGAGTGAGGAGGTTGTTAATGGTATGTTTTGGGCAACAGCAGGATGTCACGTAGTTTCTGCCATCGTTATCCTGAGTTCTCGCGAAACGTTTTCCACTGATCAACAAATACGACGACAACCGCCCCCACCTACTCAAGGGTCACCTCAAGTGTTGCCTCGTTCGACCGAACCGACATACTCAGTGCTGGAAATTTCCGAAGGCAGTGTCAACAACGGAGAAGAGATCTCGGTTACCGATACGGGCCCGTTCGCTCGCCCACCAGAAGAACCAACATCGCCTTTTTCCAATTGGAACTTTGTAGCAGTGGCGGTTTTGCAAGTTTCTATTTTCGTCTTGGCATTGAAAGAACCCATTCTACATTATTTGTCCAAGCACGCGCAAGCTTGTAACATTTTGATAGGAGCTGTTGTCGTCAGCATGCTATTACTGACCTTGCGGTTCTGTATTGGAGGTTATGGAGCTCGGATTGTCAGGAAGCTTCGCAAGACAAGACTCAGCGTGTCCAGCATGGCCGGCTTGGTGTTGATATTGCGACATAGTGTACCAAGTTCCTATGCAATCTTCGGTTCCTTCTTGTACCATTCCTTTCAGTCTGAGCCTATTTGGCTGCAGATCTTTTCATTGGTCACTAGTGTTGTGCTGGCAACGGCCTCGTGGTCATATCAAAAAATCTTTGCAACAAAATACAGCCATGGTCGCAAGTTGATTTATTTCATGATGGTGACAACCGTTGTCACTTATGCATCCAACAATTTGTTTGTCATTGTTGTCGACGCGCATGACGACGACAAAAGCCTGGATCAGCAGTCATTTTTTCCCTGGCTGGTGCTAGGCGTCAAGCTTGTAACCTCGTTTTTGAGTGAATGGAACTTCCTGCCCAGCGTGGTGCTGGCAACAGTCTCAATTCCAGGACTTCAAGATGAGGTGGCGGGAAGCGTTAGCACAACCGCTGTGTACGAAGGTGATAATGATGGTAACGGTGAAGAGGAATGCGATAGTGCAGAAGAGATGCCAAGAACGAAACAGACGCCCACTTCTTCTTGTGCCACCAGCGTTGCCTATGGATCCTTGATATCATGTATTGATTTTGGCGATCAGATTGGTGCAGTTCTATCAGGCCCCCTTGTGGCAGCGTTGGGAATCACTCGCGAGAATCACTGGCAGAATCTCGGGACAATGATTCACATTTGCTCTATCATTGGAATGACATCATCTGGATTCTTGGTTCTGATGCTTTGGTGGCTTCCAAGCGAACCATCTGATTCGGGAAGGCCGCCTAGCCCCCTCTTCTAGCTGAAGTGTTGTTAGAGTGCTAGATACCAGATTTTGCAACACATCAATGGCACTTCCTGCAGCTTGTAGCTGGAATGGTGAAATAATAGCTATTCCAGTCAAATCTGTCTGGAATCACTGGACTGGAGCTGCATCAACAAACGGTGTAAGCAATTCGTTTCACACATCCTTGATGTTCAGTCGTGTTAAACGTTGCCGTGAATCTTCACCATGTCGTTGACCTTGGGGACACAAGTGCGAGCTACGCGATAACTTAAAAGGTGATCAAAACTAGCCCTAAATGATATTGAACCAAAAATTGTGCTTGCTGCTTCTTCATTTCTTCTAGAAATTGGCTGTGTCTGTCCTAGCAGCCTCCTCTGCAGTGTAGTCTTTCCCCATTTCCCGACTCTCGGCATCAGCCTACTCAACTCTTCGCTGAAAGAATGGGATACCTAACACCCTTCATCTCATTTGTTTCATCCAATCTGTGTACTGTACTTGGTATGCCGATTACAGCCAGGCTGTCATCCATCGTACTATTGTCCACGAAGGCAACAAACGAAGAACATTACAATCCCGTAATATGACATAGCGACAATGTTCAAACTGGATTTTGGACTTGCTGGGACAGAAGCTTCTGCAGAATATCCACTACTTGGTCTTGCTGACAAATTATTTTTGATTTAGATAACATTTGCTTGCTCAAGAGATTTTGTGCGTGAGGAAATAATTGCTGTACTGTAGTAACATACTGCATACTGGCACATATAGCTCAATGTCGACACCAGTTTTTGTTGGTCACAATTCAATTATTGCTTCCTCTATCTAAAGCACAGTGATAGTCTTTTGTTCAAAATCGGACATTAAAAATATACCACGCATTAAATAAGCTATAAAAGTAATACACACTGCTTTTCCATTCCTGTTCGTGTCTCTATTGTGCGTGCACGGGGAGACAAGGAGCATAGCAAGCACATATTTTGTCTTTCAAGCCATGCCAGGCTTCCATGTACCATGGAGCGTCATGCCGAGGTTGCTGAGCGACATTGCTACCATGTGGGGGAAGAGTTCGTGTTGGAGGTGTAGATCTTCGTTCAACGTAGTCGTCTCCTTCAATCACAATCTCGGTACGACCATCGGGATGAACGACCTTATTTTCGACACGAGTAAATTTCTTGCCATCGACAAATTGCATAGTTTTGGAAGTATATTGCCTGGATCCTTCGGGAGTGGTCGTGTATTGTCCAGACGAAAACGACAGACGAAAAGCTCCGGCAACTGGTCTCGACATGTGGAGCCGGGGAGGAATTTGTATGCCAGCAATACTGGTCGAAGACCGCTGACCCTGTGATAGTATGTAAGTAAAGTGATCGGTACAAGCGTAGCCAATACCTTGCGCCGACTTTTTTTGACCTGGTTCACTGGTGGGAGAGGAATCAGCGGATGAATATGATCCATTTTGCTGCTGCTGCTGTTGTTGTCGTTTGGTACCTCGGGCTGGAGTGCTGGGAGCTGATAATTTCCGTGCATTGTCTTCGTCGACAACATCATCAAACCCTCCATACTTGTAAATGTGGTCGTATTGTTGTTTGCGTGCTGAATCTATCAGCAAGGAATACGCAGCAGAAACTTTGGCAAATTCTGTCGTTGCTTTCTGTATCTCTTCTTTGGAAGCACATTGTCGAGTTAATCTATCTGGATGGTATTTGAGTGCCAACTTTCGGTAGGCTAGCTTAATCTGCTTTTGAGTAGCGTTGTGGGATAGACCCAGTGCTTTGTAGGGATCCGAAACCATGGTAAAATAATGAGTTAGCTCTCTTGCAATTGAGTTGAGCTAGTCGCAGCGGAGGTGAGATCACTACTTCCTTTCTGCAATAATTTTTGGCAATTTTGCGGGATTCACTTGTGGTCTGTGAGTATTAATCGTACTCAAGTATTCGTTATTCGTGTATCGAGGAGTAGTAATCTTTCTTTCGGTGCCAGTTTTAGCTACAGGTAGTCGGGCACTGTCAATCCTTTGCTCCTTATGATGCAGAAGGCGATATCGACAACGTCTATCAAGAAATGAAGAAGATAAAAAAATATTGTTGTTAATAGTAGGTTTTGGAGGTAGTAGACTATGTTGTTTCATAATTTATTTACTGTATTTGATACAGTAAATGCCTGATGAAATGCCAAGAAATAATTGGGTTGTGTGCCGCCGAGCCGATCACTATAGCAATGAATAGTACTATTAAAACCTGAAAATTCAGTCATGAGTTCGGCTATCGCTTAACCCTGTTTTAGTTAGAGGTATCGGCGGTCGCAGTCGGAAAAGAGCGAGGGGGGCTTGTTGTTCTCATGATATCCAAAAGAATACTAATAATGGATCTTTTATTATTGTCATTCATACCTGGTACATCACACTGACGGAACTGCAGTAGAGTACGCTGCAAAAGAGTACTAGTAGTCAAAGCTTGCCTGAGAAGAATGAACTGCATCACAGAGCACGGCCTTTGAAGCCAACACCAGTAATATGCATGTTGACCTCGCTCACCATTGGCGCACTACTGCACGCTTCCTAATAGCTCTCCAACTGTATCGAGCGAGTGAAAAAGTGATAGCGAAGACTGAAAATGCATGAATCATCAAAGGCGGCATATGGCAGGAGAGGTGGGCAACATTGCGACGTGTACGACCTGGCTGTTTGGTTTAGCCACAATCATATTATTATCATATCACCAGTATTGTACTCCAGAGTAATTATGATAGTGTTGACTCTCAATTTCCTCAATTTATAATAAGTCGCATATTTGACCAATACCCCTCTAGTAATAGAGTACACTACGTACTAATACGCTGCCGCTGGCTGATGACAAGAATTATGGTACTCTAGCTAGTCTAGTAGTCTACTAGTAGTGCTCACTGAATCAACGTGAACGTCTGTCCGCCGAAATCCCATCCGTCGATGAATCTTCGTCTGATCGCTATGAAACCATAATGTTATTATTGTTATTTTATTATTACTGTACCGTATTACCGTATTCGAAGTAATACTGTAAAAAATAGAAGCAACATCGGAGCATTTCAAGTTCGGAAAACAACAACCATCTCGTACTGCATCAAGTCATGGTGAATTATGGCAAATCGTTGCGAAATGCACGCCGCCAGGAATGGGAAGATGCCTACCTGGATTATGACAGATTGAAAACAGCTCTTTACCGGATGGATCCTTCGGCGTCCATAAGGGACGGGCAAGTCCAAGAAGAATACGAAGACGGAGCAGGAGAAGAAACTCCATTGCTGTTGACGTCACCGGCGGTGTCTGCTGCATCTAGCCATGCACGCGATCAACAAGAACGATTATCTCAACCAATATCAGCTTTCTCACTCAATGAGTTATTGGAGACCGGCAAAGCATTTCTAGCAGAATTGCACACTGAAATTGAAAAAGTTACGCTCTTTTCGCTCAAGAAGCAAGGAGAAATAGCTGATCAAGTTGGATCACTGCGCTTTGAGCACTATTCCGGCAAGGACCGACTGTTTTCTGGGACTACTACTACTGCCGCCCTGTCATCATCGCCCGAGGATCAGGCCTGTGAGGCGTATGCCAGGGTGGGTGTCGAACTCTTGCATCTATTGCGATTTATCTGCATTAATGCTACAGGAATTCATAAGATCTTGAAAAAGTATGAAAAGACTGTCTACGCTGTCTTGAACGAAATATCTCCCAATTTCGAAGATGATGTTTTGGAAACGACTGCCTTGCAACAGCTCAAGCATGCCCTCGACACAACGACAGCAGCGACGAGAGCGACTCCTATTTTGAAAGGTCGTAAGGCCACAGCGGTCACTCCCAGAACGACGTTGCGCCACCGTACCCACAAAAGGCAACCAACTCAACCAGATTTCACCACTGGAACTACTACCATGAGCTTCCACAAGAACGGACCCGGCAGTCATTTGCAAGAATTGGCCAATAGTGCCTCGATTGCTGCTATTCATGCTTCGTTAGGCCTGGCGCTACAGCAACAAATGGAGTATGAACTGCAACAGAAGCTGCAGCAGCGAGAACCCAGTGATTCACTGCTGCGATTTCATTTCGTCATGGCCAGTATTGAGACCCTTAGACACAGTGCCGACCTTGTGAATTCTCCCTTTAGTAATTTTTTGTCTCGTAAGGCCATGATTGCGACAGGAGCTAATTTGGGAGGAATGGAAGCCAGTACTTTGGAACAGCTTCGGAGACTGTTAATGTTTGAGCCGGATATCATTCTCAATTTGCCATATGAAGACTTGTTGGATTGGTATCGAACGACCATTTTTGAGGATGACCGCGATGCAGGATTTGGTATTAGTATCAGGATCAGTGATCCTGTCGCGGTCATGTCTGAACAGAAGAGCAGAGCGGCGGGACACAGGCGAAAGCAGAGTCATCTCGAAAGTATGCATACCATGTCGGCATTTCCATCAGGAGTGAGTGGTGGGGACAAGGCATGGGGTGGCGTAGACTCTAAGACTCTTACCATCAATTTGCTGTCAACACTACTTTACACAGTGAACTACTATATTGTTGCACCCAATGCCAACCGCTACGCCGTTTTGTTGGGACAGGATGGTGCATACGGCGCTACACTGATTGGTGCATCATCCTTTGCGGCACTCTTTGCAGCCTTTGTGTACTCGTTTTGGTATACAAAAGCTTCCTTCCGGTCAGCCTTAATCTTTTCGAGCCTATGTGCTTTGATTGGTAATCTTTTGTATGCCCTTGCGATCAGTTACGAAAGCATGTCCATGGCACTCTGGGGTCGCATTTTATGTGGTTTCGGCAGTGCTGAAGTTGTTAATCGACAACTCATTAGTACATGTGTATCCTTTGAACGCCTAACAAGGGCAAGTGCCTTTTTTGTAGCTGTTGGCGCGGCAGGAATGAGTATTGGGCCCTTGTTGGGATCCATATTTGATATGATCAGTGGACGTGATAGCGAAGTGGACTTAGATATGCCCTTCATGCCCGCGGGTGGTATTGTCTTTGATCATGTGACTTTACCGGGTTTTTTCATGGCAGGGCTTTGGATGTTACAAATGTGTCTACTGTTGATATTTTTTCTTGAACCAGAGCGTATCAATGTGATAAAATCATCCAAGAACAGAATCTTGACGCCCAACACCGATTTATCTTTCACTGCACGGCCAGACGACCACGAACAACTGGTAGCTGACTTGTTCGAGACAAAGGCTGGTGCTACAACAGCTGGAAACATGCACGGTGATGAGGTTATCGAACGAAATGACGAAGGGAGCAAGGGAATTGGAAACATATGTTGGTTGATTACATCGGAGGTCTCCTCCACCGCGAAATTGATTGTTCAAAATCCAGGGCTGCCGGTAGGTCGTCACCACAGATCGCCCTTCTTTAATTTTGCGCCGGCTGACTTCAAATTGTGTTCTAACGCGATGGACAACTTTTTAATTGCAATCTGCATTACAGGTAACCTTGATCTTGTTCTGCTTTATAGAACTGGCGGATGAAGTTATCATATCATCGTGTTCTATAATCTGCAAGCGTTACTTTGGTTGGCATGGATCCACCGCAGGTTTACTAATTGCGAGTCTTGGAGCACTTGTCTTGCCAGCCGATTTCGTCGTCGAGCGAGCCTCGCACTACTTTAGCGAGCGAAAGATCATGAAGGTAAAGAAGAATGCATTGCGCTTTTGCCTAAAAAAGCTTACCTGCAGGAAGTCTCACGTGGTTGCGTCTACTTTTTTTTTGTCGTCGATCTAGCACTCTATTGTGTTCATCATTGCGACGTTGATTGGAATTGCCAACTTTGAAGGCCTCATGTACGACATTTTGGGGTTAGCAGCGGAATTCTTTCAGGATTATGAACGTGAAACTGACGTAAGGATTGGCGAGGTTAAGGTCAGCACGGTTTTGAATAAGCGGGGAGAGATTCCTTATGACTGGGACGCCGGTGCCTCTATTTACGTTGTATTTCTCAGTGCCACTTTCATGGGTAAGTAAATGTGAATTATTGAAGTAGATCCCTGATGGCGTTGATGCGTGTCTCACATTATTTTATCGGCGCATTTAGGTACAATCATTTTGGAAGGAGTTGTAACTTCGCTTATGGCCAAGGTGACACCAGCAAAGTTAAACGATGCCTTCATCAACAGTGGCTTACTAGCTACTCTCATTGGCACACTTGGACGGGTGTTTGCCGATCTCTTGATTACTATGAGTGCATTTCTCGATGTTTATGTGTTCATCGATTTCGTGAATGCTACCTTCGCCCCGCTCTTGCTATTTGCCATTATCGGGTATTACTTGGTCCAACGACACTACCGACAATTTTTGATTGGCAGCCATTAGACCAGCGGGACGACAAATGGCCTTTACTTGTTGTATGTGCTGCATTTACATACTATCATACATACGATCGTATTCAAAAAAGTTGTCATGAATAATAATATTAGAAGTAAGGAAAAGTAAATTATTATGAGTACCAGGTACCTGGTACTATTTCACAGAATTGTGTGGCCGTGTTGAAAAAAAAAAAGAAGATATCGCGCCGAGTTCACACTTGCTGCCCGGGGCGTTGCTTTCAATCGTACAATGACGAGGCCAAAAAATCTTTTTTTTAATTAATTATCCGAAGATTTTCGATGAATTTCAGATTTCAGGGGAAAGTATCTTTCGTTTTGGTGGTCGCACAAAAAGCTTTCTTTGGAGTAGTAGTCTATTTTCTATTTGTTTCAACTTTTATCCCAAGAGTATTATCGTACCAACATCATCATGTGCTCCACCAGTAAAGTTAACGATGCCTTGAAGGGCCTTTCCTCCTCCACGAGCAACACCAATGTCCCTTCCATTCCTTCTCATAAAATCAAACAACATCGCGATCAGTACTTTCTCGTGGATATTCGTGAACCGAATGAAATTGAGGATGAACCCTTCCCTGATGCTGATTTGAAAATGACCATGGGTGCAGTCTGTCATAAAAAGACTATTCCGACACAAGATGCAAACAAGACCATTGTTCTTGTTTGTGGTAGTGAACGTCGAGCTCAGACGGCTGCCGAATTTGTCACCAGCAACCAAAAGGTGGCCTACTTGCAGCGAGGCTTGATTGGCTGGAACAATCCCAGTGCTGTATCTCCTGATTTTATGGTCGTACTGGGTACTTGTGATTCTAGCGAGAAGTTGTCTCTCGCATTGGCAGCCGCGGCCAACGCAACGGATGTTCACGATGTGGTTGTCCTGGTCTTGATGTCTGATGCTGTGCAGTACTTTATCAAACCCGAGTCACCCAAAGCCAAGGAAAGCAAAGTTCCTCATGTCAGTACGGTCCACCATGGAGATCCTTTCAAACCATGCAAAGCCATGCTCAGTAAGTTCCTGAGCAGTGGAGGAATCATTTTGACCTGCACCACATGTGTCATACAGCGTGGATTATCTTTTGAAAAAGATATGGACGATACTATTAGCCCGATGCAGATGCCGGACCTTGTACGAATGTTGGGCGAAGCCAAAGGCGGAAATTTGCAGTTTCTCTAGACCAAATAATTACAGCTTGTTAATGCGGATAGCGAAATAAAATGTAATGTGTGGCGAGAAAGAGTTAAGATATATAAACATCGCTTTGAGAGACAATTATCACAGCAAATTTGCTTCTCTTGTCACCGACTCACTGAAAGAAGGAGAGCAGATCAAAACGAAAACACATTTTATCTGGATCTGGATTTAAAAGTGTGATGTCGATGAATTTACAGCAGATTGCCTGGATAGGCGGTCAATCCGCTTGGCATCACCTTGACAAATCTAATTATTTATTGAAGTTGTAACTTGTAATAACAGTCAGGTCCAAATTTTGAGTGTGCTCGAGAATCCTTTGCTTCAACACACGACAGACAACATGATGGACCACGAGAGTCACACTAGACGAACGTATTTTAAAATCAATGATTGTTCGCACGAGTACAACTGTACTGTGCTTATGCATTACAATACGCTTTTTTTCTGCGGCCCTTACAGCTTGGCTACGTAGGCTCGAATAAAAAGCGACAAGGCAAACTCGACGACGATGATTGGTGGAAATTGCTATGTTGCATTCTGCGAGATCTTGAGTGGACTATGATCTATGGAATGACTTATGCCATCAATACTGGGCTTGCAAAGATCATGAGATATAAAGTCTCTGCTGCCATGACCACCTGAATTGCCGCATGGAGGCCAAATCGGACTTGGTCAATTTTATTGTCATTGCACAATTTTTGTGTCAAACCGATGGATATAGGTAGTGCAACAGCCACCAAAATGGCCTGTACCAATTTCGTAACCTCGGTGGTAGCCGAAAGCTGTGGAAGTGTCATCGAAGTTTCCATGAAAAAGGTGTCTGGCAATCGAGTCAACACAAGTCCGAGCTCTTCCATACCGAAGCCCAGCCAGTACGCTGTGAGGGATGCCCAGGCCAGAGGTAGGTAGCCATACCCTATTTCTTGAATACCAACTCGGACAATTTTCCGCATCATGTTCATGAACTCGAAAAGATTCAAATATCCAACATTCACGGAATCAGCATCGCTGAACACTTTGTGAGCTTCCTGCTCTGTCAGCGGATTCTTCAACTTCTTTTGCTTCAGCAGTTCATTGAATTCCTCCTCTGTGATGTATCCATCATTGTTCTTATCTAAATCGTTGAAAATCTCAACAAATGTTTTTTTGGATTGAAGCTGATTACCAAGGTGCTGCAAGCGAGGCTCCTGTTTCTTCTGAGAGGGATCCAAGTCAGCTAGGCGAGCGTTCAGATTTAACTCTTGAAGCGTGTCAAACCAGGTTTCAATCTCCAAAGATGTAGTGTCGCCGAAACGCCGCTTCATTATACCCATGAGAGTCTCACACTGGTCCTCTGGTATATCCAAATGACTCAAAGCTTGCTTGCACTCCCAACATGTGATCTTACCATCGCCATCAGGATCAAATTCTCTCAAGGTTTCTTGGATGGGTTTATCGGATTTCATCATTGTATCATACATGGCAATGATCACACGTCGCTCTTTCGAATCCAATCTCTTTTCCCACTGGCTCATGAGTAGGGCAATGGCTGATTGTGTTGGGGCGGAAACTTTGTCTGCGCCCAAGCTTACAAGCCCAGGAAGAGCCAAGAGCACGGCAGTGATGACAGAGTGGACCAAAAATGGCATGTCCAGAGCTGGTGTAGCCGTGGCGACTGCAGGATCCAAACCAACTTGAGACAGAATCTGTGGCATGTAGTGGACAAAAATGGATCCTTGTAGTGTTGTCACTAAAGCCCCCAGCCAGAAGTTAGTCTCAACTTGTGATAAGGACATGCTCTCGGGACTTTGAAGTGCTGGAGGCAAGAGCCAAGGAAGTCCATAGTCAAGTCCTATTGGCCTTATATTGAATTCCGGAACCTCTCGCTCGCAATTTTTGACACAAGACATGCAAAGGGTGCACTGAGAGAATGGTGACAGGTGTTAGCATCCAAGGAAGACTGGTTGTGACGCAACGCCCTCAACACAATGCTTACTTACATCTCCCATATCTCGCAACTGGTTGTTCTTGAGTTCCATAGTGCAGCCCTTTATTGCGAATTTGTCGGATGGGCTTACTGCTGGTGACATGCCCTTTACACACTGTGGATCCGTGCAACCCTCACAATTAGCTTTCCACGATCGGACCTCAGTCATTGAAATAGTGCCAAAAACTCGACACATGGCACCGATTGGGCAGAGATAGCGGCACCACATTCGATTTTCAAATTGCACAGAATTAAACACTGCTCCTGATGTAATGAGCAATAGTAGGTATGCTGAAAGAGTTCCATTATCTGGTAAATTCCAGAGTTCTTCCCACATTAGAATGGCAGCAAACAGCCCAAATGCAAACGCCGAGCCAATCTCCTTTCCCCACTGCGGCCATTTCTTAAGTTCCACGCCAAAGCTGGTGACAGTCTCTTGTGCCAATGTGCCCACTGCCATAAAGGGGCAGATGGAACACCAAATGCGGCCCAAGAAAGGAAAACTTAGCATGACAGCTGGCCACCAACCAGCCCAAAAATAAGTTAGGGCTGTGTTGTGTTCACGTGTCTGGGGGCCAAGAATGAGAAGAGCAAGGGTCAACACAAATGCCGGTGTGACAATGTAGCGGAGCGTGTGATCAAAGATCCAGGGCGACATGATGATCCTGCGCAAAACAGGAAAATCGTACAAGAGTCGGCGACGCATCCTTTCATTGAAAGAGTTGACAAGCATATGTTTTGACAGCAGAACATTTGGTAGCATTGGATTTTGACGTTTTTCTGTTGCCAATAAGTCAAGCGCATTACGAAGATCCACTTCTAATTCATCAGCACAGACCTCCCAGCGATGATCTCTAAGGCGATGGACAGCCTCTGTACTTAGTTGGACATTTTCAAGACCATACATTTTCTCGAGGACCTTGACTTCGGCAGTTGCAATGGCTTCCATGTCCTGCGTCCGCGATCCCAAGGCGGGGACTTTGACAAGAAAGAAATCGGAAACATCATCCAGAAATTCTGGTTGACAGGAGCAGGTAGCGATGATTCGCGGCGCAAAGGCTTTTGTCTTTCCTTCGTGGCGACTGTAAAACGTTTGGTTGGCAAATATCGTAGCAACTTCTTGGAACAAATCATTTCGCCGGTCGAGAGCATCTGCATTTTCGACAGTCCGCGATTCAAAGCTCTTCAGTAAAATAATGGTATTCGATTGCGGAGCCAGAAGATCCAAAAGCCCAGGTTGGCCTTCCATGCCTAGCATGGTATCAATATGGTCGGCTGCATCATCCATGGAAAGCCTATGAATGGTTTTCTTCTGCGTGGATGGCAACCGATTCAGTAACTCTTCCGCAATGTCTGTTCTTTCGGAACCCTGAGGTCCAACAATCAGTACGGGAGATTTTTTGGGGCTGCTCAATATCTCCTGTAGTTGTTTGCGTAGCCGAATGACTTTTGGAGAAGTTCCAGCCAATATAATCGATTGCGCTTGATTTGCTCCATTGTCCTCCTTTGCGTTGCTGGTGTTGTCGTCACAGAAGTACGGCATGGACTGTCCCACGCAGAGATGGCTGTTTGTAGGCCGCAGGGTAAAGGTGTGAAATCGATCAGGAGCAACCTGAAAGGCTAAACTACCATTACTAATGGTCGTCGATAATAGCGTAAGGATTATTTTAGCTTTATTGCGCATGCTCTTCCTATTATTTAGTTTGAAAGAGTGTTAATACTATTAGAATGATATCGAGGTTGCTTTGTGGCCGGCTCATCATCATTCTTGATTTGACTTTCCGGATCGTGCTGGCAACCTTTACTTTTTGAGTTGAGCAGGATCCAAAATAGGTAGAATATGGAGTTTGATGAGAAGCCGCGGAAGCTTAAGATCTTATTCATGGAAGGAGACGTACTAGTACCAGCTTAAACGCAAGCGTTGCTTTTTACAATCTCTACCAGTAACTACTGGTAGTCTACTACCAGGTACCAGTACCAGGTACGGTACGGTTCAGCGAAACTACGTCCAGGTACAGACTACTGGTACATCAGTACCACAGTACGTAGACTACTCGAAACATTTTTTTGATAGTTTTACAGTAGCTAGTCTACCACATACAATTTGGGAAAGTGTGCAGCCCCACCCATGCCAAGTTGCAGCCCGGAATTACCGTAAACATTTGAAAATCTTTTTCTCTTGGCTTAACTATTTTCCCATAGCGATGGCGCTTTCATTGTCCAGAAGGCGACCTACGACGGGCCTTGCTGACATTGGAGACGGAATTAGTAATAGGCCATGATGTTTATGTTTAGAACGTTTTGCTTTTGCTACGTTCTGAACCGAAACAATAATAATAGTGCAGGTGACCTTCTTTTTGCCCACCTCGCAAAGTCTCCCAAGCTGCAAGAGCAACACTGCTCTTTCTATTCTGAAAGTTCCATGTATGAAGCTCGCAAGAAACTCGACGCCAGGGCTGGCGCCGGACTTCAACTCAACGGACGGTAGCTTCAAGTGAGAAAGGTGAACGCAAAGGTCAAGCGCGCCTAGATTTTGCTGGTCTATCGCTTTCGTCCATCCAAATTCAAAGCAATCCCTGGTGCATCAACCTCTTGAATGAAGGCATCCTCCTGCAAATCAATTTGGATTTTTTTTAAATGACCAATCACTTGATTCACTACTAGAGCGCTAACCTAGTCGGCCATTGTGCGTGGCGGCTTCTATAAAAAACATTTTATAAGACTTTTTCATGTGCTACGCTGCGTTGTGTCAACGTTAACACATTGCTGACAAATTTTGACCCACAAACAAAGGGTAGCGCTATTTTTAGGATGGAACGGCCAAAGGTCTGTTCGATGTTGTTGTGGGGTCGAAAGGATGCCTGCAGCGAATATTTCTAAACGGGCGCAACAGGACTATCCTGAAGCTACATAAATTTTCGTGGCGCGTCTTTCTCTTTAGGGTGCTTTCTTCTTGTCAGCTAGAGGAAGAGTTTGGCGTTTCCGCTGCGCACGTATTGCATGTACTATTAGCTACTACTCTACGGTACGTGGGAGTGGTACGGTACACTAACAGGTAGTACTTACTAAGCTGGTAGCACTACGGTACCTGGTATGAGAGGACTAGTCTACTACCAGGTACGTACTACTTCAACAATTACTGTCCGTATAATTCTTGCCGATTGGAACGCACACTTGTTATGAGCAGTGAAGTGCGCGCGGCAACTGCAGCGCGCAGAATTTGGATTTTTTTTTTCGTGTCTTCAAGTGACCTACTTGAATTCAAATAATAAGAGTCCAGTAATTATTAATTACTGAAATTACTACGCTGAGATTCGAACTACTGGTACTACCTGGTAGTAGTGGTAGTACCAGGGGTACTACAGTACCGTAGCTACTATAGTAGGTTCTATTGAGCGACTACCAGTACACTGTTACCTGTCTCGGGAAGGAGATGTTGTGTTGATGAAATTCATGCAGATTCTTGCTCTACCACAGCATTCCATGCACCATTCATTACTGCTGTAGAACGTGTGGCTGAGAAGAATCCGAAAATTCGTGTCCTCGAACCACGAATATTCAAAGTTGAGGGAAACTGAAGCGAAGCGTCAAGTTGTCAGTGGATGATGATGTGTGAGTAGAAACTTTCTTCAATCGCCAAGCAAGGACAATTCTTGATTGGCTAGGGTAGCGAACTCTCAAGCCGTGATTTTGCTGGGAGTTGAAAAAAACCAATCACAGGAAAATTTAATGGCAACAGCAGCCGGCAACATTGATGTTTCCTGCAACGTTGGCAACGTTGCTAGGTTTGACCACTAAACTTTTCCGCTACACACGTAACCTACATTTGGCGGCGAGACACTTCCACTACACCTTCATGGTCCACTAATCTGGAGCCTTACTGCCCAATACTACTACATCCACTAATTCATCATCCATAGTCCGTCTATCATCCATTTCTCGCAAATAAGCTCTGTCAATTCCTCTTTCGTCCGTTACTTCTACTAATAAGCTTCTTCAACTGTTGCGCTTACCATGGGCCAATCCAATTCCCATTCCATCTTCAAGAGCCCCAACCAAAAGCGATCCTCTTTCTCCCAATACAATCACGGGCAGTTATCGGCTCGTTCCAAAGGTGCCTTGCTAGTAGGCCTTGCTCAAAGCAAGGGAACAGCGAGTGCTAGTGGTTACTCCACCCAATCGACCGAAACGAGTTCCTATGACTCGCCAGTACTCCAGCACTTTGCACCCAGCCAGCGTCGACAAGAGTCCTCCAAGCAGCAGCAGCAGCAGCAGCAGCAGCAGCAGCAGCAGCTTTCAAGAGCTAAGACACAGGCAGCTATGGAGCGCGTCAATTGCTTTTTTGATGGAAACAGTGGCCTCCAGAATACAGGACAACCGCAGACCACACTCTTGGGGTCTCTTCACCAGTCAGCGGCTTCGGGCCGCAATGACCTGGCATTGGAGCCGTCGTATCACCTGCCCCTGCCTTCGGCTGCTCGGGCTCCTCCCATGCCTTCTCTGGAACCATCGAAACCAGTCAAGTGTCCTCCGCGACGAGCTGGAGGACGTCGACAGGATCCCGAAGATGACCTAGGAGACTATGCATCGTTTCATCACGACTATTACAACGATGATGATACGGAAGATGTCCAGTATCTCAAGAAGCTATACGAAATGCGAACATGGGACATGTACGTGCGAATCAGTGAAGCTCGCAAGCAAAATCAGTATCAAAATGTGGGGACGGCAGCAATCCCTGTGAACCGAAGTCATGTTCCAGGTCCCACGGTACCAGTGCTTAGTCAAATACCGCATGTCCAGCAGCAGCAGCAACAGCAGCAGGAGCAGCATACTTTGCTGGTGGAAGATTTGTCGGTCTTTGGCGACATGATCTTCTCTTGTGATCTCGAAGACTAGCAACTAGTCTTACCCTGTTCGGGACGAACAGGAAAGCTACCTTGTGCCATCAAGAGTCGCGGCGCGCCGGAAATCGGCCGCAACAAGCTACAGCACACTCACACACAAGGCCCTAGCAAACACTTCACCATTTTTGCGTTTCAAGACCACATTCCAATGACATGGCTAATCTTCTTCATATACATATGCTGTGACTACTACAGCAGGCTCGACAATGCCATGCGTTGTCGGCTTCCAGTAGACCCCGCATAACAACCATGATTACGTGCACCCCATTTTTTCGGAACGGCGTGGCACATTCATTCATTCATTCATCCATACGCTAGCTAGCTCACTAACTATAGATTCACTAATATAGCATTTAAACACATTCTATTCTGTTGGAGCATCAATTCGCCCATTGCTTTGACCAGGCTTTTGAATCGCAACCTGCACCCCCCTCAGCAAGTACCGATTAGAGAGGCAGCAGCGTATTAGAAAAATTGAATGAATTTTCGTGGTTTCTGTCGCATTCCTTCTTAGTGTTTCCATACGCGGCAATATCTGGACGACTGTGGATCAACGCAAAGAGTGTGTCACTTCCACACAAGACTGCAACTTTCGACAAGATCAAAGGAAACATCTTGGTGTTATTGACGCCGACAGACCAGTGCAGAGCTTCTGGAAATGCTCTCAAGATCAGAGCAAAGGTTTGGTCCCAGGCACGACCATTTTGGATCATGACACTAAGTGGAAATTCTCCTGCATGATTTTGGACTTGACACGCAGCCGGATATATATCAAATAGGGCACGGAGAATATTTGTACGATCGTGACAGCCACAGCTGGTCCTATTTCTGGTCGACGCAGAAGAACTCAGCAACGACATTTTCTCCACAGGGATGCTCGCTTCCAGATGTAAAGGTGTGTTCCCGTACTGGTCTAGTAGGCGAGCTTCTTCCGGATAGAGATGAAGAGCACGAAGGATAAAGGCAGGATCCAAACGTACGTTCTGACGATGCAACGACATACAAGCTTGTACCAAACTACCGCTGCGATCACGATCGCCCTTGGAACCATATGCAAGGATTTTCACGAGGGTCGCCAGGACATTAAAGGCTCGCTGTGTTTCGGCTTGGAGTTCATGGGACTTTGCGCGGCAGCCCGCACAACTATTTTTACAAGCCAACTCAAAATCTTCCATGGCAATCGACATTGGTGTTTGGCAGGATGTGTTTCGCGTCAGAAGAAGTGAACCGTCACCAGAAATGGCAATTTCCCGGACCATTTCTGCTGATACTCTCCGTGTCGTTGCTAGATGCAAAGGAGTATCACCATACAAAGTTTTCATGCTCAGCGCGTCGGGATAGGCTCGAATCAAACACCGAAGAGCTTCAATATCGGTTTCTTCTCTCATGGCAGAATGTAAGGGCGTGTTGCCCGATAAGTCGACAACGGAAAAAACGCCGGGACCCCCGATCCGAGAAAAGAGTGTAATGACACGGTCGTACAGTCCCCCATTTTTGGACATGATTTGCAGTGCCGTATAGCCCGCATTGTTTAGACATTTGACCCATTGTGGATTCGATATGGCCAAAGTTTCAATGTGCTCAAAAGGAGATCCACGGAAGCATGCGTGATGCACTGATTTTGGACGTTGACGAAAATTGGTGTCAGTCAAAGGAAAAAGACAGCATCACATCAAACAAAAGAAAAAGTTGACAATGGATAACGTACAGGGAGTATTTCCGACCTTGTTGATCATGGGTTGTTGCTGCTGACTTGGTGTATAATTATAATTCTCTTGTAGTGCAGCACCCGGCATTCTCATACTGGTGTCGTGACCTGCACAACTCGGATCGTGTTGAGCAGCCAACAATGCAATCACTCCCACGGAAGCAGACGGATTACCACTGGCAATATGCATGGGTGTCTCTCCACCGTAATTTTTCATAGTAACACTATCTGGATTTGCCTCGAGAATAGTTTGAACAATTCCAACCCGTGGTTGAACAGATCCGCAGACACAGTGAAGCGGCACATAGCCGTAAAGGTTGCGTTCTGTCAGCGCATTTGGATTAGCTTGAATCAGTAAAACGACGGTATCCGTCGATGTGTTGCAAGCACAAGCCAGGGTCAGCGCTGAGTCACCCTTTTTGGTAACAGCCGTCGCTGCTTCGTTATTGGCTTGCAGGAGGCACGAAATAACGTCCGTGGGAGCTCCCATCTCACAAGCGTGATGCAGAGGAAGATAAAAGTTGTTGTCACCGATGGATGCAGCTGCAGCATTGCACCGCAACAGTGATTGCACTATTCTACAAGAACTGTGCGGAGACCGACAAATCCAATGAAGGGGTGTGTATCCGTGAGAGGCATCCCGCGCAACAATTGCTTCTGGATCTGCCTGCAGCAATTGTTCCAAGACTGGCAAATACTCCTCCGTTATTGTGTGCTTCCGACACAACAAATGGAGCGGAGTTTCCAATTGTGTAGTAGTTCGCAGACTTGCAGCTTTATTAGCAGTGCTGGTATTGAGCGCTTGCGACAGTAAATATTGGATCAATTCATGATTGGCGTGGTAACAAGCATAATGTAAAGGACTGAAACCGCTGGCCGTGTCCAAAATGCCCAGAGCTTGAGGAAAGGATTGGCACAACAATTTTGCCACTTCTACAGAAGCGTTACGGCGTTGACAGTGTAGACTCAGGGGCGTTTGATTTAGGACATTCAATCGAGAGGCACTGGCTGGATTGGAAGCTAGTATTGTCTGAAAATGTTCCAGTTGAATCATGGTTTCGGGTACTAAACAGGTCAAGTGCAAGGGTGTATTCCCATCCCTATTTCCTATGGAAGCCAATATACTGGCTCTCGTTCTATTGTTGTTGTTGTTGTTGTTGTTGCTATTGTCGCTGTCAAACCGTCTTTGTGGTGGTGGTGGTGGTGGTGGTGGTGGCGGATGCTTTTCGGATGGCATCAAAGCACACAGCATTTGACTCATTTCTTGTCGTCCCAAGCTTCGTGACGTCGCCCCCACCAACAGCAAATGTAAAGGTGTATTCCCAGCTCGGTCCGTGGCCAACGCAAGTCTCGAATGCACGTTCAGCAATTCTGACACGATATGTATACAAGAGCATCGTAGCGTAGCTTCATGAAGTGGTGTCCGTCCGTTGCGTTCGACAAAGAAGACATCATCTGGAGCTTGCCGAATGCGCTCGACTACTTGGTGACATCCTAACCGTTGTTGTCGCAGCAGATAGGAACACGCTGTTTCTGGATCTTGTATCATGCCATGCAAATACGAAGTAGCACTTAATTGACGTCTTGCTTCTTCCGTGTCGTCGTCTGGTATGATGTGGGCGTTGGCGACGACATGATGATGTATGTTGTCCCACTCGGCTTCATCGTTATCGTCGTTGTGATCCAGATCGTTGCCGCCAAAGAAGCCTGCCATCAGAGGCATCGCTACAGGAAGATCCTCCTCGTGTTGGTCATTCATACTACTTGGTTATTTTCTGTAGCTGTTCTTTTTATCTGATTTTGCTCTTGTTGATTGTTGATTGTAGTTTCTACGAGCCCCGTTTGTAATTGCTTTATCCTTATTATTAATATTATTATTATTATTTTGTGTTGTGTTGTTGTGTGGTTGTCAAATTTATTTATTTTGTTAGAAGAGCCACGGCAAGAATGATAGCTAATAAAATAATATGATTGGAGTCCAGAACACGCCTGCGAATAATAACTTTTCAGAGCCAGCCGAAGGGAACGTGAGACAAGGAGACCCGAATCCGACGTCACCGGAATGACCCGAAATGCCCCATCCCGTCTCCCACTCAGAAACAGGAACACATCGGGAGAAATCGGATACGACTATTCCCACTTCGGGGAAGAAGATCCAC
>Ga0210036_1001464_pt1 | contig 26580 bp, 21 predicted proteins | sample CryGeymeta201515_FD_185469 | JGI IMG/M metagenome (GOLD analysis project Ga0210036, IMG submission 185469) | Groundwater microbial communities from Crystal Geyser aquifers in Utah, USA - Crystal Geyser metaG 2015-15 (SPAdes) (version 2) | ecosystem: Environmental > Aquatic > Deep subsurface >...
AAAGCATTTTATTTTGGTTAAAGAAAAAAAGTACACCTTTTTCACCGTTTAGGGTTAGAATTAGTACACCTTTTTCACTGGTACACCAAAAAAGTACACCCAAGTACACCTTTTTCACTGGCCCCGTCTTCCAGATACCAAAAACACGTTAATAGAAGCTCCCAATCTCAATCATGGTTTGGCTATTTACGAAGACTATTTGTACGCATCGAGCGACAGTCATGTGTTCCGTTGGAAAATTAACGACGACAGATTTTCGTCCCTGGGTGATCAAGAAACTGTAATTTTCAACATGAACGACGACGGACGAGGTGGACAAGGAGTAGGTAATCACAGAACTCGTTCTCTTGTTTTCGATGACAGTGGCAGACTCTATGTTTCTGTAGGATCAGTGGGAAATATCGACGTTGACAGCTTTCGATCCAGGATTCGAAGGTTCGACATTGCTTCTGTAGTGGATCCAGAATCAACGTTTCCGATTAATTTTGTAGACGGAGATGTGTTTGCAGATGGTGTACGAAATGAAGTTGGTATGGCATTCGATCCCTTTGGAGTTTTGTGGGGGGGGTGGAAAATTCTGCTGATAATATTTTCCGCGAAGATCTTGGAGGTGATATCAACGAAAATAATCCGTTATGTAAATCCGTTCATCGTAAAAGAAACCAGTTTGTTTGCAGAAACAGTGTTTTCGCTAATACACAGGTCCATTTTTTTCTGTGGAACCAACACAGGCAGACGAATTGAATCGGTTTCGAGAAATTGATGCTGGTAAAAACTGGGGCTATCCAGAATGTTGGACGGAATTTGATGTTCCTGACCCATTTGGACAAGGACAAGGTACAGTTTGGGCCTGGCCGACTTTTCTGGAACAAGGAGAAGCTTCTGATGATACCTGCCGAGCAACTACAGTGGCTTCTGTTATGGCTCTACAAGCCCACTCGGCACCATTGGGAATTGCATTCTACAGCTGGAAAAGGCTCGAGGAACGACCACCAACATGTCCAGAAGGTGTGGGATTTCCCCAGGAGATGGACGGATATGCTTTCATGGCCTATCATGGGTCCTGGAATAGAGAGGTACCCACTGGTTACAAGGTAGTGTACCTTGGAATGGACGGCAATGGTGATCCAATCACAGCAAATCCTGTTGATTTGCTGGAGCATGAACCACCAAATGCGCAGTGGGATGATGGTTTTCGTCCAGTGGATGTTAGTTTTGATGATTGTGGGCGGTTGCTGGTCTCTAGTTATGGAACGGGCGGCAGCGGATCAAAGATTGTACGAATTGAAAGTACTAGCACTAATCTCAGTGTCAGTGCAGCCCCCTCTATCCAGACACCGCGACCACCGATGTTAGCAAATGAAAAGAAACAGCCCGAGGAAGCCAAGTGTGGGCCTTTGATGGCAGGAGCAAGAGGTGGGGCTGGAAATGAAGCCAAGGGTTGCTCCAATGGCAGAAGAGGAAACGGTAACACTCGCAGACGAGGTTTGAAAGGATTGTAAAGTGTGTGCCTCTTGCCAAGTTTCGTATTCATGTGTCCATTCTAAGGAGTCCCTAGGGCGTGGAAAGGAAATCTTGAACCCCCTTTTGGGGAAGCAGGCTGTGAGTTATATCTCTAGAATATGCATGTATTCTACTTTTCTAGGAGCGGCTAGGGTTGAAGTGCTCTTAGTCTGAAAGTTAGCTTTGGAAGGGACAGCAATCTGCGCTCTGTATGAATAAATATTAAGTAAATGAATGAACACCAATGAACCTCACCTTTCTTGTTGTTTGATCTTGTGGAAACTTGTTGGAACTCTGCATACAACCGCTGAACCGCCTGCCAACTTTTTGCAGATCCCGAAATTCATTCTGTTGGATTCATAGACTGATTGACAGATTATCCTGCGCCCTAAACCAATGACCCTAAATTGGATCTTTGCACGATAGTCTCTACAGTAGTTTTAAGTAGTGACTCCTCGGGTTCTCATCTTAATTTTGTTTATCAAACAATTGTTGTTTTGTCTCCTACAGTATCATCGTTTGATAATAATAATATTGCGCCAAGCCATACTTATTCACCACAGCAACTAGTAGTGACCATGAATCTTCTTTTCTGTATCCAATCTCTGGCATTCGTTGTTGTCATTTCTGCTGTCTCCGTGGCAGCCGATTTGCCTTGCCAAAACTATTTGGACATGTCGGACGACGATCTATTTTTTGCGGCATCCGAAGGACGTCGTATTGGTGACTTCTGCCGTGTCAAGAGCAGCCCTGGCACTGCGTGCGATTATTATGTCGTTTCGGAACCCAGTGCCAGTACAGGCTATGATGGTTGGCCTCGTACCTACGAAGATCGTGGCAAGGGATGCGTTTACCATCCCGACGGAAAGGGCAAATGTCTCTTTACCCGAGACGACTACCGTCACTGGCCCATTGAAGAACGCGAGAGAATGTGTGCTGGTAACTACATTGCCAATGCCGCAGCTCAGCTACGTCATGCTATTGCCAATGATGCGTGTGGTGGATCGTGCCGTCTCCCGGCCTGCAGTGCTGATCATTCCAGACCCTACTGTTACCATTGCCGCAAATGCAAGGGCAATTTTGAAAATTGTCAAGAGGGCTACAAATTTTGCAAACTGTGCAAAGAAGAATGTACCAATGAATACGAAAACGGTGAACGAACCAATGTTATGGGCGATGAATTCTAATTCTGTGGTTAGTTTCTTGATGATGGATAAAGCGAATCAATGTTGTGAGAACTGGAATGACAGGGTCGGATTTTGAGGAGAGAGTTTGTATGCTTGTTTTTTGAATATCATCGTGGGTGCTAGTTATGACCATCCTAAGAGTGATTTAAACAGATATATTGAATACCGTAAAATAGATGCTATCTTCTAGTGTGGAATCGCTGGTGTGTCCACTCTAGCTATACCTTGCATGCGGCCTGCTCGCGAAATACGACAGTGCTGGCTGGCGAACACACCATCACATCCAGGATGTTTAGGTCGTTCGTTCACAAAAACATACCAAATAGATTCGTTCGAATCCATTCGGCAACTAAATACGTTGACGCAATTTCTCTGTTGGGCGCCGACCCACTTTTGTAGACGAACGTTTCGTGAGCAAGCTGTAGAGCTCGTGCTGCTATCCATGGGCGTATTTCAACTTTGACAAGGTGCAAAGAAAAGGCAAGCGTTGGCATACGCATCATGAATCTTTTTGAAGCAACGCTTGAATACCGTGTTCTTGAAAGCGTGCGCGACCAAGCAGCTATCTATCTTAAGAGAGTACAAGAATGATTTTGCTACCGCCAGTAATGTTCATGCTCCATTGCGTAAAAGATGCTGCGGAGAGCTCTCCCCTGAGAGTGGCGGCAACAAATTCGCAAGCTTGCGACTGCTGTGGGGGAGGCAGCTTCAGCTTCGGGGAAATATTAGTAAGAGCGCACACTACCTCGTTTTTATTGATATTATGATGACGTGTTGTCAGCTAGACTACTACTACTAGTAGCTAGAGTAGATACTTTTAGCTGTATTGTGGTTTGAATGAGAACACGAAATAAAAAATAAATTGGATTTTGACTTGGCAAAGTGGGCGGAGAAACCAGTGGTACTCGTAGGACCTTCTCTGCAAAGAACGAGAGCTCTGCTGTAGCAAGAACTTTCCCTGTCGAAGCGCCGACCAAAACTATTCAACCAAATCAATTTCAAACAATGTATCAGCATCGCTACCACTCCGCTCTATTACTACTAGTCCTTTGGTGTGTTGTTTGCACTTTTTCTTCTGATGTGACGGCATACGTATCACCTGCCATTAAGCAACGATGGAAGGCAGGATTCGCTGAAAAAGATGCCACTGATGTCATCGAGGCCTGCATCGAGGAGGGATACGAAAATGAGGATCTTTTTTGTGCCGTCAAATACATGGACCGATTTGCCAACGACATCTATCGCGATCCAGCCAAAAAACAGTCGTTAATGGATAAAACCAAGGGATCTTGGGAATTAAGACTGGCACTGAACGATGATCGCGATCAAAGCTTCTATCCGCATCCTGGTAAGTTACGAACTTCGATCTGTTACTACTGTTTCATATTAAATGGTTTTGTGTCTGCATGAGAGGGCGATTTTTTTGTCGTTGACGAGCTTCCTTGCTGAGTGCATCGACTTCCTCTCTCACACAACTATTCTCTCTCAAATTCATAAATCCACCAACCAACCACTTTACCGATCTCCCCAAACCCATATATATATATATACCCATATATATATATATATATATATATATATGTAATGCTCAGAATTTCGCAGTTTCGCCATGGCCTTCATTTCCATCGATGATGATTACTTTGGAAAAGGCATTGCTCCCAATACCGATTTTTGTTTCGTATCGTTAGGAGGTCCCTCCACACGGAATGTGAAACGACGACAAATATTTATGGAATACGAAGATTATTACATTAGCGGTAACACAGTCCCAGGTTGGGATCTGAGCTACTATCTGCGCGGCTATCAGAACAATTGGGCCGCCAAGCCGGAATCGCGACCACCTTTGGGATTTACCGTGATTGCCTGTACCGATAAAGCCATGGTCGTACGGGGAAGCAAAACGGGTGGCATTGCCTTGTTCCGTCGCGTCAAAGGTGATATGCGTCCCGTGGCAGGTTTTACGTAACCATATCCGATACGACAGCACCTTTGTGCACGGACGGGCGAAAGGCAGCAGCAAAGGACAACCATAGTGAAAAAAAGCTAAACTACTCGTAGCAAATCGTGAAACGAATCATGCTATTTGGGATATTTTAATGTTAGCCCTGCCCTGGTCCCTGGTATATACTAAAAAAAGGATGACTTTTCCACTTTGCCAGAATAGCTACAGTAAAATCTCATCTGCACCGGATTATCGTCGTTGCTCTGTTTTGCTTTCACATTACCGGATAAAGTATATGTGCCCGTGTTCAACGTGATGGACATGTCGTTTGTTGATATTGTTATTGTTACTGCTACTACCACTACTTAATACCATTTTCATGCCCAGTGGGGTTCAAATTCCCATTCGGGAACACCCCTCGGTGAAGCTCCCTGTGCGCATAGACTGGCATGATCGAGGACATCGTACGATACAGAATGCATAACATCGGGCGTTAGACCATTGTGGTGGGCGTACTCGTCAGGTGCCGATGTACACACAATTCGTGGAACGCTGTCGTCGTCAACTTCTGCTGCTGGTGTTATTGGATGGTCATTGATACCATGATTATTATGATTAGTTTTCTTGCGACGTCGTTTCTGCTTAGGTGGATCAATCAGAAAACACTGAATGGGACGTTCGTCATCGCGAGGCGCATACGCCAGGGCAGTTGCTATCGTTTTGTGTTGGCTAACACCCATCCGAGAAGATGAAGAAGAAGAGCCTGGTATCGTGAAAGCACCGGCAGGCAGTGCTACTATTACCGCCAACAGGAACAGAAAAGATCCCATCAACAAGCGACAAGAAGAAGTCATCACTGTCAAGGAAGTACTTTTGGTCAACGATTGAAGATTGTTATTAACCTAGATTAGTAGGTTGTGTATGTTCTGGACATTGATAGAGCCATGTTCTCCAAGTTGGTTCTGGAAGTGAAAAAGAGACAAGAAGAACTCAGGAATCGAGTCAAATAATTTTAAGAAGCCTGCAAGCTGGAAAAAGAAGCAATGCGATCACCTCGGTTTTAAGGCATTTCCAACTACTCTAGCTAGTAATAGAGATATTGAAAATATCTTTTGCAACCACTCGTCTGCGAAGTACTAGTATGTTAATAACATGCCTTGAAGCTACTGTACCTTCAGGAGCTTCTCAAATCAAATAAATAAATACTACCTGGTACTCCGTACTAGCTAGTAGACAAGTTGTCTAGTGCGAGGTGTTACTTTGGTCATCGTTGTCGACTGCTGGTCAAAATCCAAAAAATCTGCTTTGATTAGCTAATAGAGTAGTCTACTAGTAGACTAGTACAACTATGGTAGTACTAGTAGTAGATCTTAGAGTCACTACTACTACCGTAGCTTGTAGAAGTTGAAGACTAAAGTACCAGGTGGTACCAGGTACCTACCATTACCGTAGTAGTAGACCCTACCTGGTACTGATAACGCTACGGTAGTGCTACCATTCAGCTCCTACTGAGTAGCTGGTACTGTAGTAGGATTATAAGACTACTAGTACTACGTAGTTCTGGTACGTACTACCGTAGGTATGGTAACGGTACCTATTACTAGTGTTTTTAACAATGCAGAAATGGCCAATAGACAATTGTACGACTACTTTATTAGTATTATGGCTTAAGTAGTCTTGTCTGAAATATTTATTGGTCGCGTTTCCAGTTCAAATAACAATAGTACCAGGTACCTGGTACCATACTAGAGTAAAATTATTTTTTTGGTACCGTTTGTAGTCCTATTAAAATTTCAAAAAACTAGAATGACTAACTCTAACGAGTGGTATTCAACAGTACCGTAGTACTGTTGTCAAGTACCACAGCTATTCCAGTTTGTCTAATACTGCTACCAGTAAAGCTAGAAAAAACAACCTGATAATGGTTCCAACCCACCACTGCACCACGTTGCTACCGTAGTATTCTTCGGCACAAGAATTCTTTTTTCTCATCAGCCTATTTTTGCCGACGTACCAGTAGTAACAAACAAACCCACCATGGTGTAACCTGTGGATGGTGCAGGTGAGAGTAGTCTAATATCAAAGCATACTGCCTGCTCCTTTGTTGGACCCGTCTGAGGAAGTGTGATCTAATCTTGAATCCAGGCTAGCTATTAGAGTACCAGGTAACAACTACTGCCGTTCAACTCCTAATACTAGCTAGATAGTAGATCCATGGGTAGTAGACTCTAGCGGGAGGAGTGTGACATTACTTCTTTGTCTACGCTGGACTCCTATAACTTCATCCCTAGTATTCTGGTGTTTGTCGAATTATGGACATTCCTGCGGAAGCAGCGCCAGTAGAATAGGTGACCATAATAACAACATAAAGGAAGTGATCAGCTATTCTGTCATTATCCGTCTCCTGTGAACTTCCTGTGATTCTTCGTTTCCGTACTAGACTAGTATTAGAGCAAAGGCAAAATAATGATAATGAAACTCTATTCAATATCCTGTCTCTGGCTGGCAATACAACTGGCACTCCTTTTATCTCTCGGAGAAAGTCAGCGCTACAATCCAATTCTAGATGAGAATTATCCTAATTCTGTGGTTTTACGTGCAGCTGTATTAACAAGCACACCTCCCTTGGCCTATTACGATGAAAATTTCCCCACCTCTACAGCAGCTACCACAAGCATTGCCGCATCCCAAGAAGAGAAGCAGGTAGAAGCATTTCCACAGTACCGGGGATACATGCCGGATGTTATGCGAATGCTGATCTCCGTAGCAAAAGACTACGACAACATTACGCTGTCGTTCGAGGTTGAGGAGGCGCCTCCCTTCTCCTACGGACGACAATTCGAGTACATGTCAAACACGTGTAATACCACCAAAGGAAATCCTCGTTATTGGAATATATCTTGGGAGGATTGCAACCGGTTGGACTTGATTGTTGGAGACTTTTACGGTTTTCCTACTCGGTCGGTACAAACGCTGTTAACTCCGCCACTGCTGACGACGGCAGCTGCTTCCGTACAGTACACGGGTCGACAGAAACGACAAATAATAACCCTCGGAGAAGCAGAGGTACTGCAAGAACCGGTGTGTTTGCTAGACGAAAGCTTTTACAACGACCAAGTACTAGAAAAGTTTCCAGCCATTCGAATGGTACAGTGCTTTACACACGAGGAATGTGTGACACTGTTGAAGGAGGAGAAGTGTGCATTATTTGTGGACGACGAGCTACAATTACGATACATGGCAGTACAGGATGTTGATCTGCAAATGACACCCGAAACGTTTGACGAGCAGTACATTGTGTGGCCACTGAACGTTCGGTTGGATCCCACTATTCAGCAACTCATCATTCGGTGGATCTACCAGGCGAAATCTTCTGGATCGTTGGATGCATTGTATGGTGACTACTTTCAGGTGGAGTATTGCTCCCTAGGTTTTGCTGGTTTAGACTGCGACCGGCCCTGTAGTCCTTCCCACGGCATCAGTGACAGGAGAGGCAATTGTCTTTGCGAGACAACAAGGTGGACAGGTACGTGTGTGAATGATTGTGCGACAAGTAGTCTGGCACTGTCGGTTGTAGTAGAAAAAGATGCTGAATCATTGATTGTCACCAGCGTGCTCATCCCACTTGCTTCGATATTGTATGTTCGCTCCAACGCTCAGGCGATGACTGTTCTATTGAGGTCGTCGAAGATACACACATGATTCCTTCATCCATGATAATTCTTGCCTACACGATGGTTGCCGTTAACTTTTTTGTTGTTGCAATCTGCGCCCTCTGGCTGTATTGTTTTCGCAACACAACACAAGTGAGGATATCGCAACCTATGTACCTGTCCCTGATTCTACTGGGTTGCCTAATTTCCACTTCTACCATCATTGCTTTGGCCCAGCAAGACGATGGCGACGGTCCTGTTCCAGCATGCATGGCGATTCCATGGTTGTATTCTGTGGGGTTTTCCATCACATTTGGAACATTATTTGCTAAAATTAGGCACGTCTACAAACTCTACAAAGCAGCAGTGACAGTGGACGTAGAGGAGTGCCTGGCACCCTCGCAACAAGAAATTTTTGGCATTGTTGGAGGAATTCTGCTTTTGGACATTACCATCTTACTGGTTTGGACCATTGTAGATCCATTGGAGTGGCAACGTACTGTTGAAACTGTTGACAAATTCGGATATCCATTAAGCAGTACCGGCCAATGCATCTGTGACGACTGGGTAATATTTGCAGGGATCATCGGATCTCTACATCTTGCTTTGATGCTGTTGGCTGTTGGGATGTGCTATGTATCAAGGAAGATCCCAACACAACTCTCAGAAAGTAAGTACTTGGGGATTGCGATGTTCAGCAACCTGCAAATCTTCGTGATTGGTTTACCAATTTTGGTGATTGTCGGGTCGGATCCCCCAACTTCCTTTTTTGTGAGGAGTTCTATCATCTGGATGAATGATCTGGTGGTTGTCACAGTCATTTTTGGAAATCTCATGATCAAAAGGTACTTGGAGAGTGTTAAAGTGACGGAACGAGATGAAGAATTGGAGCAAATCGCCAGGCAGAACTACGAACAAAAGAGGGAAGCTGCGGTCATGGACCGAAAGGAAGCTACGACGTTGGTGAGCAACATGCTTCTGCAACACTAGAGGCTGGTCATTCTGATATTCAGTAATCAAAAAATAACGATGGGATGCATACTAGTACATGTACATGACAGTGCACATTTGGGTACGTTGCACCGCATTAAAATAATTGCGCTTTGAAAAATATTACACTGAAGTCTATCATTCAAACGCACACCCGGGCACCTTGATGTACGAGAACTCAGTGCGAGCCGAAGCTATGATTGGGAAATTCGTTTGCGGAATTCTCAAATTTCAGGCCGCTCTACATACATGCTGGCTTTGGATTACCAGGGTAGGGTATCTCTGCATTTGAATGCGAGTTCTTGCTCTATACTCGGATAGACTTCCGCCAAATCTGGATCCTCTGCTACGTAGTAGTACCAGGTGCCCAAAAGATATCGCTCGTAGTGAATCAGATATTGCTACTATTTTTTCATAACGATTTAGCCTTAGTAGTTACTACAGTACGCGTAGTTATTAGCAAGCCAACATTAGCCCTCCGCGATCCCCTCCATCTTCTTTGCGATATGACTAGTTCCCTCGTTCTTGTGGCAGCTGACATGTTGATTCGTAGTACTTGTAAGCAGGATAACAAGAGGAAGGCAGGTAACAATCTTGCGTCATATCCAAGGCTCCCCAGCAAGACTTTTGTCTCGTTGCTTGCAGGGTGGACCTGTAAGGTGGCAAAGGGTTCGCTGATGATGACCTTTGGGAATAGCTATTGTTTCGAGTGCCAGTGTAGGAGTAATGATGCCTCCAGGTTAGGGTTGGCCCTTGATGATAGTGCTGGTAGTAACCATCGCCTTCTTCGTCGCCTGACTCGGACTCGGAGTCCGAGCATTCATAGTAGGCATCTTGTTCGGCAGGGCTCGAGCTCGCATAGTAATAGGTGTGCATGAGAATTGTCCACGTTGCTGGATGCACGAGACTTCCGTCCGGGGCTCGAATCATATCATCTTCTTCAAAGGCGCTGCGCCAGTCTCCGCCTTCGGCCCACATTTCATACAAGTTGCGCTTCATTTCGGATCTGATTATCCGGCTACCATTCCAAATGGCGTCCTTGGTGAGCTCGTCGTATTCGCGATGAGAGGGTATCAAGTCGACTTTTACGTACTCACAGAAGGACACGGACCTTCGAGGCTTGATGTGCAAAACGGACTTGTCTTCTTGTTTCTTCGAACTAGTTTTACGAACAGGACGAGCGTGATGAGAGCTAGTTGTAGATGTTACAATATTTGAACGTGTCTCTCGAGTAATAGCTACGCGTAATTCAGTCGCCGGGATAATCTTGCTCTCTGTAGTTCCCGCATCAAGTCTCTTTTTGTTACCTAACAAGCCCAACTTATGATAAAAATCTTTGCGAATCTGACGTTCACTGCGTCTCATCTTGGTAAGATGGACTTTGGAGTTATGCTCGTCGCTGCTTGATGATGGTGTTGTAGCGTGGGCCAGTGAGGAAGACGAACTCGCATGATGGAGGGAGCGGTTACTATGAGTAAATGTAAACATTCCAAAATCTATACCTTGGAGGGAAAAAACGATGAGTCACTGCTGGTTGGATATTGCTCGTCTTGCACGGACAAAGAAAATTATGATTATTTGGAAAACCTCACCTCATTTTTGTTTTCGAGTGAAAGGACGAAAGTGCGTCTCTGTCGAAGGAAGCAGAAACGTCTCCAAAACAGATGGGCAGTTAAAAAAAATAGACCATCGAAGAGTGTGAACATTGATAAATTGAAGATGTACACATATTAAATTATATTATTACTCCTGCCGGATTAGATTTACAATCGCTGTGTTATTCATTGTTTGCTAAAATTCTACTATTCCTAAGTATTTTCTATTATCACCTTGCCTTTTACACAGCTGCGATGTGTCACGGGCTTGACAGAATTTTTTAGTGTGAGCCATCTTTAAAGCAAGATAGAATGTCGCTACTCGATGGAAGTCTTCGCGTAGCCACTGCGGATATGTTACTAAATAATACAGTAATAATGGGCGCCACGTTCGTCGCACTGCGCAGTCCGTTCGAGAAGCAGCGATCAATCTAGAGCTGGTGAGATTTGATAAATATACCTTACTTAAATCTGGAATGGCATGACGGCAATGTCATACTTCTGTATGCCTCTTCTCAGGTCGCGTGGCCCGTTTAAAATCACTTCTGGTTTGATTTTTCCAGCGAGCAATTTCCTGAGTGCAAAAGCTGTAGTAGCTGCAACCGATCCTGGAAAGGGGAAGCCAAAAGCTGCTACTTGCGCCAGCTAGTAGTACGTTGTAGCTACCGGAGTAGAGTAGCTACTAGCTGGTACTCCAAGTACTTACTGGAGTAGCTATTACTAGACTAGTAGTGGTAGGTACCCTGGTAGCAACAGCGCAAGTGATGAAGTGTGCGTTCTTTTCGAGAACGAGTAATTTTATTAGCCGAAGGAATTTTGCTGAAAAACAATACTAGGTAATAATGTGACAAGAGTGCGTTAGGCTGGCGAGCTTTTTGGGAGATTACGTAGCCAAATTATTACTTAATAAAAAGCGAGGTGGGCGCTGGTTAAGTGTTCTGTGTTTTCACAGATAATAATAATATAAACGGGTCATCGCAAAGTCTTAAAGATGTTCATTTACTAGTTCCGAATTTTCTCATCGCTGACAGATAGTCAAGCTGCGCGTTAACTTAGCCAGCATGTAGTCGGAATACTGGCTTCTTAGGCTCCTTTCGACTTAAGTAACTCCTAGGGGAGTAGAAAAGCTGCCAAGTCAAAGAGCACCTCTACGGTCGACAACACCCATCAGCGCTCTGCGCTAGAAGCTGTGGACTCAACTGGTAGATGCTGCTCACTTCTCAGTAGTCGTACCAAATTAATACGAGTCGTTCACAGCCTGTGTTCCGAGAGGTCATACAAAACTTGGGAACATTAGAAAGGAAGGATCCATAAACTCTAGAAGAATGAACGATCGCTCCACGAACAATGATAGCCCGTGCCGAGATGAGGCAGATACGCCAAAGAGTGACCCAGAAGCTCCCTTAGCCGAATCTACTGAGCAAAGTGAATCAGACAATACGTTGCTGGATCCAGTCATAAGATCTCACAGTGGTTCAGCTGCCGGGTCCATCTCGGAAGGCAGCAGTAATCTAGCGAGTCTTCTCTTCGAAAAGTCGAAAAGTACCATGTTAAGCTGGTGGCACGATGAAGAAATCGAATGCATAGCTTGTGGCAATCAAGAGAACAACATGCTAGAAGAACAGGAAAGAAAAGTTGACAGCGTTTCCAGTCAACCTTCTCGGCTAGCAGAAGTATCAGCCGATGATATAGTTTCCACAATGGAGCAGATCAAACTTGGCGTTGCCTTGGAGCGACAGCTCGAACAGATAAACAAGGAAACCAAAGAATCCAAATCTAACGACAGCAGATCTTCGTCTACTCAATGCTCTAGCAACAGCTCGGACGGAGACAACATTTCTACCTTGGTAAATCACCATCACCCCACTACCCCGAAAGGATTAAGTTGGCGCGATCGATGGTCTGCCTTTGTCGGACGATTGGGCGGAATGATTGCATCTGCTGTAACGGCCCTGGCGATGGTGGCAGCTCGAAATCCCTACATTTGCATCATTAGCACGTTAGTTGTGTCCTTTTGTACACTTGCGTTTGGTGCCTACTGGAACTTTACGCTCGAGGTCGACAACTCTGAATTGTGGCCTCCCAGTGCCAGCGCCAGTGTCACCCACATGAACTGGCTGTACTATGAATCCCAGTTTAACTACGACTATCGCTTCATTGAGTTGCTGGTACATGCCAATGGAAAGAATGTTCTTACCCAAGACGGAGTTGATCATGTCTTTCAAGCTATGAGTATTATTCAAAACTCACAAGACTATCAACAGGGCTGCGATTGGGCGGATCTCGTCGGCGATGCCAATCAAGTTGGCGAATGTCATATTCACAGCATATCACAGTTCTGGAACAATTCACAGGCTACGTTCCAGGAGGATGTGGAATCAGGTGCCAATATCACTTCTGTAATGAGTGCAGAACACTTTCCCAGTGGAGAAGCGGTCGACTTATCTCGCATTATCGGAAGTCCAGAATTTGATGACGATGGAATTCTTCTTACTGCACAATCTTTTCTGGTCAAGTTTGATCTCCCTTGGAGTTACGAAACAGAAGATTTTGAGTTGAATGCCTTGGCGGCATTGAGGTCAATACAAGACGACTGGAAGGCAGATGACGGTAACATTTACCGACTGGAGATTGTGGCCTATCGATCATACGAAGACGAATTCATGCGAGCCATTTTATACGATTTGCCGCTATTACCGGCCGTTTTCGCAGTCATGTGTCTCTTCTGTTGCCTCGTCTTTTGGCGGAAAGATAAAATCCAATCACGTTGTCTCTTGGGTATCTGCGCTGTTGTTTGTATCGGCCTTTCGATTATGACCAGTTTTGGTCTCATGTTTATATTAGGGGTTCCCTTTACCACAAATACAAGCATGCTCCCCTTTTTGATGTTCGGTAAGTGTGCCATCTAATGGCTTTTAAGCGTTATTTTCTCTGTTCTTTTTCATGCTGATCGTTGTAATTTTCTACACAGGTATCGGTCTCGATGACTCTTTCATCATCATTGGAAGCTACACCCGAACGCAAGGGCAGGATACGCTGCAACGGATTAGATTCACTATGAGAGATATTGGATTGAGTATTTTTATCACAAGTTTCACATCAACGCTAGCCTTCACAATGGGTTGCTTCTCGGATATTCCAGCGGTTCAGTGGCTCTGCCTCTATGCAGTTCCTAGTGTCGTAATCGACTTTGTGTATCAGATTACATTTTTCGTCGCATTGCTCGTTTTAGACGAAAGACGGATACAAAATAGAAGAATGGATTGCTGTGTCTGCATCCAAGTAACAACCGACGAGGACAACAACGATAACGATAAAAGCGCCACAGAAAGCACAGTTAAAAGCGGGCAAACACTTGAGCAAACTCCCATTATGATACAGCTGACACCTGACTCTGAACGACATTGGGCCGACCAGTTCATGAGCTGGTACGCGGATATTCTTTTACGACCAACAGTGCAGATGTGCGTCTTGGTTGCTTACACTGGTTTACTAATCGGCTCCATCTACGCTGCCTCGACACTTACTCAATATTTCGATCTCAATGATATGGTGCCCCATGACTCGTACATGAGAGGATATTACGACTCCCTAGAAACCTTTGCTCCAAGAAGAAACGGAATTTCATCGTATGCCTTTTTTCGAAATGTGGACCAGGCAGACCCCGAAGTGCAGCAACAGATGCTGGAATTCGTTGACGATTTGGCTGAAAATGGCGCAATCGCTGGTCGACCAGTCAACTTTTGGCTCCGAGACTTCTTGGAGTACTCTAATACTACAGAGCTCAGCGCGAATTTGACTTTTGCTGAACAGATAGAAAGCTTTTTGCAGGTGCCTTTGTACAACGATATCTATGACGATCATATCATTCGAAACCCACAGACAGGAGAAGTAATCAGATCTCGGGTGAAAATTTATGTGGATGTTGACTTGGCGGAAGCTAGTGATGGAATTGCTACCTTGGAGCTGCTCCGTGATGTGGCCAGCGAACAATCGATCAATGAAAATGTAGACAGAGGGGCTTACAAATTCTTTACCTACCAAGACATGTACAATCTGTGGGAATTCTACACCACAGTGGTGGAGGAGCTGCGGTTGTCTACTTTCATTGGCATTGTTTCTGTGAGCCTCGTTGGCCTTGTTTTGATTCCTCACTGGACGGCTGTATTGTTCATAACTCCCATGATCATTAGCCTCTACGTATGCATGCTCGGTAAGTGTGCAGCACAAGTTCGTGCAATGTGCGTTGAAGATAATTGATTGATATGGCAAAATCTAATCTTTCCCTCCTTCGAACTCAACAGGCTATATTAACTACGCAAAGATTTATGTCAATGCCATCAGCTACGTTATAGTTATCATGTCTATCGGCCTGATGGTGGATTATTTGGTCCATGTTTTGATGCGGTATTACGAGTGCGAAGGATCCAGGCGAGAAAGGGTCAAGCAAACGTTGGAGACCATGGGAGCTTCAATCTTTGTAGGTGGCCTCTCCTCGCTGACTGGTGTATTTCTGCTGATCTTCAGCACCAGTGAGATCTTGAATATGGTCTTTATTGCAGTTTTTGGACTTGTAATTCTTGGAATTCTCCACGGTCTAGTTTTTCTCCCTGTAATTTTATCACTGATAGGGCCAGAATCTCCGAAAGCTGCTGTATCTCGACCTTTGCAATCACTTGCATCGTTTTGAAGAACAATAAATAAAGGCAGTTAAAAAGAAGAACCTACAATATACTGTAGCCGACGTTTCAGCTATTATGTACTTGAGCGCAGAATTCGCCAAAGTGTCCGCTCATTTTTCAGTCTCTGTGTCCCTATGCTTCGCGCAAGTTCTCTGAAACACCGTAGACTACTGCTAAAACATATTCGGACTACGTACTACTCCTAGTAGAGTCAAAGGTGCTTGAGCTAGTTGGAAAGTATAATAAGTGTCTACATTAAATTACAATGGCATCATTGTCGGATGATGAGCTCTACGGAGTTACCACTGTTTGCAGACGCGACAACGCACATACGTCGAGGTCCTCCCCGAAAGAAAAAAAAGGCGAATCACAAATGGGGCGGGACTCAAACACTACTACTACTACTACTAGCTAGTAGTAGTAGCTAGTAGTAGCAGTTGATATGGTAACAAGAAGCACTCCGGATTGTAAAATTTCTACTATCTTTCTGAAAGTCTTTTTCGTTCGCGTTCAAACGACTCATCTTTGATGAAGAATTTTGTCAGCACGAATTATTAAACAAAAGTTATTAGTTTGGTTACGTGTAGTCAGTCTACTTACGTGTAAGGCGAAGCCGCCAGCAAACAGGATTACCATACATACTGGTATCGACGGGTAGAGGTTTTAAAAACACACATCTTTATAACAATCTCTAGCCAGCTAGAAAGAGTTTTGAATTGAATAATAATAATACAATATTACTTTCTTCCGCGTTAATTCTTGAAAGGTCAATCTACCTACCAAGAGAGAAAAGAATACTGAAAGCCAATTAAAATGGACCAAGACAATTCCTCTATCAAGAGCAGCAATGGCAGTAGTGTTGGTGTTGGTAAGAGAGTCCGAAAGGAAGACACAACCCGAAACGACACAACGAGATCTGTTGTTCAAGATTCTGCCAAACCTCGCGAATCTTTGCGGCTGTTACTCACCGAAACAGAAGAGAAGGAGTTGGATAACAAACTGGGATTGAATCAAGAATCGAGTGACGCGGTTCCTCATACTCCCCAGACGGATGAATCTGTGAGCTTGGATGATGACGACCATGTCCTCGATAACAATAACAATAACGACAAGAATCATGAGCAGCAGCCTGCTACTACTCCTACTCCTACTGGTGCTACTACCGGTGCTGCTGCTGCTGCTGATGGTACGTCGCGTTGGACCAGATGGACACATGCCTTGCATCGATTCGTAGTGCGACGACTTTTGCTCCCCCCCGCACGGTTCGCTGCAACGTACCCACGTTGGACGCTCGTTGTGTTGACCGTGCTCAGTCTGGTATTGTTAATTGTGGGTTTATTAACGAATTTTGTCGTCGAAAATGAAACCCACGCCTTGTGGCCACCCACAACATCTCAAAGTGTCGAAGATTCTGATTGGTTGTACGGAGAATCCCACTTTAATTATCCACCCGTTACTATCCAAGTTATGATCCACGCGGGGGGTGCCAACGTCTTGGGACAAGAGGGTGTCCAACGTGTCTTTGATGTTCTCAATACTGTCACCAGCATTGAAGGGTATCGACAGGGATGTGACTATGCCGAACTCATTGGTGATTTGTACGGGATCGGACAGTGTTCCATTACCAGTGTAGCAGATTTTTGGAACGAATCGCAAACCATTTTCGATGCAACCGTTCGGGATGATGTCGATGCGATTCGAATCTTATCCCATCAATGGTATCCCACGGGAATTCTGGTAGACGTACCCAAAATTATGGGAAAAGCCAAGTATGCCGACTTTGCAATGGTCTGGTCCAATGACAATACCACCCTGGAATCAGAAAGTTTCGAATCCGATTTTGCATTCGACGCGTGGTCTTCGTGGTCGTCGTCGCTGGAAACTGCTGCGGTAGACCGAGCGCTTCTGGAGACGGCAGAATCCTATCTCATTAAATTCGGTATTCCTCGATCAAACGTAACGTGGAAATTTGAAGCAGAAGCAATCAGTCGATTGTTGGTGCTCAAAGAACAATGGCAACAAATTTATCACAACAAAAACAGCAGCAAAGATAATGGCGATAATGATGTCGTTCCCTTTCGATTGGAATTTTACTCCGAGTCGAGCTACGAGGAAGAATTCATGAGGGCCATCCTTGAGGATCTTTGGTTGATTCCAGTTTCATTTGCTATTGTGGCCATCTTTACCATCATTTTTGCCTTTGGAAAATGCGATCGCGTCAAGTCACGGGGACTGCTTGGAATTGGAGCAGTTGCTACCATTCTTGGGTCCACAATGAGCGCGTTTGGACTGCTTTTTATCGGTGGTGTTCCATTCACAAGTAACACTCTCATGCTACCATTCTTAATGTTCGGAATCGGACTGGACGATACCTTTATTATCTTTGGATCCTATCACCGGAAAGAGTCGGAGAAAGACGTTCCGAAACGGATCGAATCTACCATGGAGGATATAGGCGTTGCCATTTTTCTGACTAGTTTGACGTCCATGCTCGCATTTATTCTTGGCTCCTTTTCTCAAATTCCGTCGGTACAGTGGCTCTGTCTTTACGCATTCCCGTGCATTGGCATTGACTTTTTCTACCAAATAACATTCTTTGTGGCCATGATCGTGCTTGACGAGCAGCGCATCCAAGACAATCGCATGGATTACTTGTTCTGCAAAAAGGTCAAACGAAATTCTGATCTGAAATATGTGTCAGCAGAGGAGATTGAAGGAAATGCAACTTTTGAATCAGAGAATGAGCCTTCTGAACCATTTAAAGGTTCGCCGCTGTGTACTGATCCAAAATTGGACGAACCTGTGTCCTACAACGAAGTTCGGAATGACGTTGCAAGAGAAGAATCTATATCATCAAAGTCAAAAACAACAAAGAGGCAGCATGAGGATGAAGTCGATAGCAACCAAGAACAACATCTGGCTGATCGCTTCATGGGTTTGGTTGCACGCCAGATATTGAGGCCATGGTTCCAGTGCTTTTCTCTCTTTTTGTTTGCCGGGCTGTCGGCTGTGTCCATATATTTTGTGACAGAACTAGAACAACAATTCAACTACACAGACTTAGTGCCACAAGACTCCTACGTCAAAGGCTTTTACGACTCTCTTCAGTTGTACATGGATAATCCGGGCTTGCCAGTCGACGTATTCTTCAGAGATGTAGATCAATCGGACCCTGACATTCAAAATCAAATGCAAGCCTATTTGGACGACTTGATAAAAAACGGAGGCGCAGTTGAACCTGTGTATTTTTGGCTTTGGGACTTCAAGGAATACTCAGCGTCTCGCGAAACAGACGGCCTCTTCAAAAACATGACATTCGAAGAGCAAATAGACGAGTTCCTTGACCAGCCGATCTATCACGAACTGTACGATGATGAAATCGGTCGTGGACAAGGCAGCTCTGATAGAGGTTTTGTATACGAGACAAGATGTCCCGTCCAGGTTGAAGTCATCCGAACAAGCTCAAAAGCCACCGTTGACATGCTTGCGAATCTCCGACGGATCTCCGGGGCACAACCTATCAACCAAGGCGTCGAAGAGTGGCGTTTCGTCACCTATTCCGATGAATATCATCTTTACGAGTAAGTTTGAATCTCTCTGGGGTTGTTTAGAGAATAGGTTCGTGAGCTCAAAGATTTTTTATTTCCACATCATCCAGATTCTACAAAAAAGTAGTTGAAGAGCTCATATTTACATCAGTCATGGGAATTGTTGCTGTGAACGCAATAGCTCTTCTCTTCGTGCCACATTGGACAGCTGTTTTCTTTACTTTGCCATTCATCACACTTTTGTATTGCAACATGCTTGGTTGGCTTTACATTACCGGAGTGAACATTAATGCCCTCAGCTACATCACTTTGGTCATGTCCATCGGTAAGTATTTCAGAGATAGGAGAGCGCCAGCTTGCGCAAAACTCTTCCACTTCTCACTTCTTTTTTGATGCCTTTTGATGAAAGGTCTTATGGTTGACTACATCTTGCATATTTTAATGCGCTATTACGAATGCAAGGGCACACGCCGTGAACGTATACACGAGACGATGTCGACAATGGGTTCGAGTATATTTTTGGGTGCCGCATCAACTTTCTTAGGATTGATGCCTCTCGCACTGAGTACAAGTAATGTTTTCCAAGACATTTTTGTATCAGTTGTTGGTCTCATTTGCTTCGGCGTCTTAAATGGGCTCATATTTCTACCTGTGGTACTCTCGCTGGTTGGGCCGGAATAGTTTGACGTGGTAGTGGAATACTGTACAGTACTCTACAGCGTAGCTTCCGACTGTAGCACTGTGCGCCAAACCTGTCAAAAAGGACTTTCATTCGCACCAAAAACTTCAGCAGCAACAACAGCAGCAAAAACAGAAATCCTACAAACCACAGCTTTACGTTAACAAAAGCTTAAAATCTCTAGAAATACAGTAGCTTGCACCCTGTGTAGTCAATTTGTGTCCGGATTCATAGATAAAAAGTAAATGAAAGGAATTTCGCTTAGCACTCAGTGTTGCCGCTTGTGGTGCTTACCGTAGTCAATGTGGATCTCTACTGCAGTACCAAACACGCACACTACAGACTTGCCCATCCGACTGTCGACAATGAGTTCAAAAACGTAAACACGGTAAACCAAAGACGAGGAATAAGTGCTGTCATGGATGCAGTCATGGCTACAGTACTTGCTAGAGTAGCTAGTAGTCAACTATTCAGTAGTCTACTAGCTAGTAGCATTAGCTAGCTACTGTAGTAGACTAGTAGCTAGCATAGCAAAACGAATGGCTTTGAATCCCACGGGAATGTTTGTCACTGAAAAAACCGTCGACGTAGGGACGCGGACGTGGAGATTGAATCAAGGTCCCAACCTTCTTCAATCGAGCTTCCTCTCATCATTGCAACACACTTCTTTCATACGTCGAAGTGCGCCAACACCAGTGTCCCGATAAAAGTGATGCATGCATAAAATAATACTGTCAGCATTGATAGCATGCGTACACGCAGCTCTGGCTTAATCATCTACCTACTATTGGCATCATCTTCCGATGGATTTTCGTCTCTGTTTAGTACCTCGGTGAAACATGCATATCCAACATCCGCGCTGTTCAGCTCGACGAACATGGGAAGTGACGACGTCTCTTCAAAAAGCGAGAAGCCACTAGAATGTGCCAAGGAAGCCATGCGACGTGTACGCATTTTGCAGGAACAACAAGTCAATAACAGCAGTTGCACTTTGGCAATGAAGCGGTCCGACATTCGAGTTGGACCATCTAGCATTGCAGGCGCTGGCAGCGGTGTTTTTGCCACACAAAATATCAAGAGTGGCACCCTTATCGGATTTTATCCTGTTCATTGTATTGGAGTGGAACGATTTGATACGAATGCTGTTGTTACTGGCACACCAGAAGATCAAGAGTTCTTCTTCTTCGACGACGACGACGACGAAGATGATGATGATGAAGGGTCCAATGAGCAAGGGAATGACGCATCAGGTATCAATCGAAACCACAACTATCTGCACTATCTAGTTGGATCGAGACCGCTTTGCGGATGGAAAGCTTCTCTTGATGGTTCTGCACTCTACATTGATGTCAATCCCAACCGCCAAGTGTTGGACACTTGGATCAGCCACTTCATCAACGATGGTGCTATCGTTGAGTCTAATTCTGAACAAGGGGTTCTGGATTACTATGGGCTCAGTCGGAAACGAAAGAATTGTGTCCATATACCGTTCGGTCCGGCACCGATCCTGGCAACAGTGACGACGAAAAATGTCAAGAAAGGAGACGAATTGTTTACCACGTATGGAGGCTCCTACTGGCTCGATGATGCCATTCAAATATCAGATGATGACGACGACGACGACGAGGAAGAACCAGTAGAAATCACCTACAACATTGAGCTAGAAGCCAAACAAACAGCACAAGATATATTGACAGCTATGCTACAAGCACGAGTAGCCTATGCTACTCTTGAAACCGATCTGGAACAGTTGTTCATTTCAGTATAGTTTTCAAAACTATTGTCGTTCCATTCTTGAACACGGAGAGTCAACTGAACTTTTTGAACATCCAAATGAAGTGTGCACTATCAAAGAGGAGCAAAAAAAGGGTCCACCAACTGCGTGCGACAAGTACAACATGACGGCAGGAACTTTATTGTTCTTATTTCCAGTCCAAACTACGGAGTAACTTCTGATTGCCGTCAAAATGTCGAACACATCCATCTCAATGCTAGAATGCTAATAGAAACATGCTGAAATAAGTGATCTGAAATTGTACTAGTAATGTGTTAATATCCTAGCGCCTGCCATCGTGTCTGCTTTATTCTCCTTAGTACGCCAGAGACAAAGCATAGGTATTGGTTTCGTCGCCGTGCTCCGTCATGACTACCTGAAGACCTGCTTTGTGAAATAACAGTCGGTGATGGGCATCGGGTCTAGTAATATCGTACCGGCCACTCTGAGCGGGAGTTTCCAATTGAAACCGATCCGTCCGAGCAGTTCCAAAAGGTCGATTTTCCTTGATAACCAGATATCCCGTCTCGGCAGCAAGCCCAGCTGCTAATGTCTTCAAGGTATGGATGACATCAATATCGGTCATGTATTGCAACGTCCATTGCAGCCAGATCAAATCGACACCACCACCGCTGCTACTACTGCTACCGCCCCGACCTCGGCCCCCCTTTTGGGTCGTTGTTGATCTTGTTCCACCATCACGGCCTTTCCCGCCAACAGCACTACCTCCAGTACAACCAACACCCCATCGTTCAAAATCTCGAGGACCAATATCTTGCAATTTGGCGCACGTAAAATGACAGCGACTAGCCCGCTTGCGGCCCAGGTACACACGACTTCGCTTGGACCAGCTTGGATTGGCCTCTACCAGACGCACATTTTCGAATCGTTTCAGCAAAACTTGCTTGGTAACTCGTCCCACTCCAGCTCCGGCATCGATGGCAAGGATTCGCCGAGTTCTGCTACTACTAATAGTAGTGCTAGTAGTAACTGATCCGCCACCAGCACTTGCACGGCTCTTTGCTTTGGACTTTGTCGAAAAAATACTAGCATTGTTGCTGTTGCTGTTGTTGGCATTATGATATTGATGTTCGACGTGGTCCAAAAGTCGATCCAAAAATAACAATCCTTCATCGCCATCTTTTTCTCCTCCTTCATCACCAATCATGGCTTCATCGTCTGTCTTGCCCCCATACCCTCCCTGTTCCCACCAAAGCTGATTGGCAGCATAAAAGACATCTCGTTGTTGGGATTGAAAGTCTAGTAGTTCGGCGTGTGAATCGTAAAAATTTCCTTCATCGTCACAACCTTTGATGCTCTCGGGTCGAATCATGTTGGTAGTATTAAACATTCAAACAATGTTAGGAATAATAATAATAATAGTCGTAGAGTCTAGCCCGGGTTAAGCCTTTTTCGTTGCTTCGGCTCCTTTGCTGTGTGGTGACCGTAAAAGGTTCTCGTAAAAGGTTCTCACGAGAGTAGACAGGAAGGTCCGTCAAATACAGCTCATATCCTATTCTTGAAGATAGTTTTAAGATTAAAGATAATCTGCTAAATAAAACCTCAAGCCAGTTTTTTTAATCTTGTGTTGAAATAGAGTCCCTGCTGTGAGTCATGTTGAAATTTGTTGAAACGTGTTGAAATTTGTTGAAACGTGTTGAAATGTGTTGAAATTGAATTTGAATTTGAGTCATGTTGAAATTGAGTCCTGCCTAGTACTCACTACTACTACCTAGTAGAGTGCAGCTACTAGCTAGTACTACTACTAGTAGTAGAGGAGTACTAGCCCCTGCCTACTAGTACTACTAGTGTGCTAAATTAACTTCTAGCTAGTAGGCTAATACTAGTAGTAGTAATACTAGTAGTAGTAGTAGTAGTAGTAGTAGTAGTAGTAGTAGTAGTAGTAGTAGTAGTAGTAGTAGTAGTAGTAGTAGTAGTAGTAGTAGTAGTAGTAGTAGTAGTCCCAGCAGTCGTAGTAGTAGTCCCAGCAGTCGTAGTAGTAGTCCCAGTAGTCGTAGTAGTAGTAGTAGTAGTAGTAGTAGTAGTAGTAGTAATAGTAGTAGCTACTACTAGTAGTAAATTTCACTCACTCTAATAATCAACTAAAAAAATAGCTAAAATAGCTATGCTAGCAGAACTACTAGTAGATGTAGTAGTAGTAGTAGCTAGCTAGTAGTACTGCTAGGTAGTAGTAGTAGCTAGTAGTTGTAGTAGTAGCGCTAGTACAGTTAATTTCACTCACTCGAATAATCAACTAAAAAAAATAGCTAAAATAGCAAGCTACTACTCCTAGTAGTAGTAGCTAGCGCTAGTCTTGTTGAAATTGAGTCATGTTGAAATTTGTTGAAATGTGTTGAAATTTGTTGACTCGTGTTGAAATTTGTTGAAATTTCAGCATATTTCAATGTGACTCAAATTATTTCAACACGTGTTTCAGAATTTAGAGCTTTACCAGAACTCATGCTATATTTCTCTTTATAGGGTTTGAATAGGGGTTTGGCAGACCTTCCTGGTCGCATCGTCGCATCATGCAAAAAGAGTCCTGTCCAGTCGAAACGAAAAAGAACGAACGACAGCAGCAGCTGCTGGACAGATTATTTTGTGTTCCATGCTTTTGGGATTAGGGTTTAAGTAGGGTTTGATGAGCAAGAGATAAAGTGGAGTAGGACTACACGCCAGCCAGACCTGAACTTGCACTTTTTTGGATGGACATTCAGCCTCCCGAAAACAAAATTACGAGTCTCCACCTGTTCTTATTTTACCAGACATCGTCGTCGTCATCATCATCATCGGCGCCGCCGTTGTTGCCCATGAAAAAATCATCCCGGCAGTGTCCAACATTCACTCTTCGTTCTCCGCAAATTATTACATGAGATGGTACCTTTCGCGCATAAAAATGAAGATCATCGTCAACAAGTTGCTGTTGTTGAGAATAGATATGAATATGACAGTGTTCACCGTAGCGACAGCGTAAGACTGTGGCATGTCGTTTGGCGTCTGCCAAGCTGATCACACCATCCTCTTGATTCGTTACGGTACCAACGTCAAGTTTTGCATACCACCAATCGCGACTACTGGTCCTGGAAGTACTGGTACTACTACTACAACAACTATCATTTACGGGAGCACAACATTGAAAAAAACCGGACGTGTCGGTGACCGTACTTCGGAGCTTGTTGAGTTTCTCCAACTCCAAAAGAAGGAAGGCTCGTACCTCCGGAAGGCACTGCCGGTACAAGAGACGTTCCACTGAAAATTGACTCTGGATCATTGCATCTAAATTGCTGCCAGAAATGGCAAGAACAAGAAGTTTGGATTGCGACAAAGGTGAATTGTCATGTTTGTCGTCATCTGTCTCGACAAGTTCCAGTAGGCAGGAAAATTCAGTTTCAATTTTGTCGACCCATTGATTGTTGTTTTCTGCCAAGAACACAGAACGATAAAACGTGTCGTCCAAACAGCCGGGAAGACGGTACTGAATGGTATGCCTCCCTCGCTTTCGTTCTCGTTCGGCCAACAAGGCTTCTCGTCGTTCTCGTTCTCGTTGTAATTGCTGGACTTTGGCCGCCGCTGCAGCCTTGCGCTTCTTTTCTTCGATACGAAGCATATCATCGTATTGACGACTAGTAATAGCTTTCAGAAAGATGGGTCCCTGTGAACGAATGGCCGGATCCAAAGCTCGTTCAATTCTCCGTGCTTCCTCTTTGTTGAGGATTCTGTGGTGGTCCCGACGGAGGGAACACTCGTTGTCATTGCACTGGCCCCGAACGTGCCAATCCAAACACCGTCCGTACAAATGAATACCGATTCCACCAAATCGATGACCAGCGTGCGCATTGCCATGTTGTTGCAAAAATTGTCGAATCATCTCCAAGGCCGCATTCGTATCGTGCTGGGAGGAGTACTCGATAGTGTCAAAGAGACACGGAGACTCGTTGAGGATAATTTTATTATCACCTTTCTTGGAGTTACTGGTAAAACAACCATTGTAAAGGCTTTGTCGCCGAAGCTCTAAAATAGCTGTTGTCCTGGATCTGGTAGGATGAGTGTCCTCGCTAGTGGACACAATTGTACCAGTCTCTTCTGGTGCTGGTGATGGATTGTGTCTTCTGTCCATTGGTGGTGGCGGCAGTGGAGACGCATTTGACTCCTGCTTGATAACGAGCGGCAAACTTGTAGAGCCATCATTATCATCTGCTGCACCATTGTGGTGGCTTCTCTCTTCAATTTCTTGCTTCACCTTTGCTGGTGTGTACGTGCTGCAACGGTTTCGTCTTGAATTTAAATATTGGTCTGATCCTTGCAACGTCGAATCTTCCTCGTGTGGTTCATTTTTGATACTGGCAACACGAACATATTCTCCTTCTTTCTTGATAATATTATTGACATTCGTCTGCTGTTTCGACATTATTATTATTATTATTATTATTTCGTCGAATCAGCCAAGAGCCAAGGTAACCACAAACCACAAACCACAAACCACAGCCAGTACCTCCTGTTATAAATCGATTTACTGCTCTTTTTCGCCTATCTTCGTCCCTTACTAAAATTGCACAGTGGAAAGCCAGAGAGTTGTCAACGGTTTGTTCAAAGCAGACAAGGTATTCAATAAGAATTAGCTAGCAGTAGACTAGTCTAGTAGGGAGACCTCAAGAGCAGGTATTGGGTGTTGGGAGCAGTGAGCAGTCCACTCCAAATAATGAAATAATCTGCATGCGTTGTTAATTGATTCATTGATAAATTAAGGCTCGAGTTATTGTTATTGGTAGTAGACCCTTAGTAGTAGACTACTACTGTACCGTAGCTAGTAGTAGTACTAGTAGTAGAGTCAACTACTCTACTCGAGTAGCTTGTTTCTAGTAGGCGATTTTTCACTTTCCACGCTGTCCTCATTCAAACATCTGTTATCACCATTCCCGGGATATGGAAAATTCCCGGGGCTGTGCACCAATTTCCCGGGATATCCAAATCCCGGGCTTGTTTGACGATTTAGTGATCACCAATTCCGGGATATTGAAAAATCACAG
>Ga0210036_1001465_pt1 | contig 26570 bp, 17 predicted proteins | sample CryGeymeta201515_FD_185469 | JGI IMG/M metagenome (GOLD analysis project Ga0210036, IMG submission 185469) | Groundwater microbial communities from Crystal Geyser aquifers in Utah, USA - Crystal Geyser metaG 2015-15 (SPAdes) (version 2) | ecosystem: Environmental > Aquatic > Deep subsurface >...
ATGAGTGCTATTCTCCTGCAAATTGTGTGAAATCAGAATAAAGTCAAGAGATTTAGGAGGGAACAGACTTACTCCAATTTGCACGAGAATAGCACTCCGACTAAATTTTTTATCAAAACATTTGATCGAAGACATGCTTTATCCTTGGTTAGTGACTGCTTTTGACCAAATTTTGAAGAAAAAGTTATTCTAATCCCTATTCTGTCAAGTTAGTGGATGCTCTAACTTAACAGATACCGATAACTTGCGTCCGTAGATTGGTGCTCGTCACTGGCAGATGATTCGCTTTCCCATTTATTTCGTTCTCATATTTACTTTCCAGGTGTCACACTCTGACCTCATCAGAGTGACTACCCGCTCGAAAACATAGTAGTACTCCTACTAGTAGCTAGTAGTAGAGTAGTAGACTAGCAGCTACTCGTATCTATCTAAAATACAGACAAGATAGGCCAAAATGCACGTGAGCTAGGTAGGCTAGGCGAGCCAGGCACGGTGGTATTCAAACACTTCCTATTATGATTTTTGCTTATGCTTTTGGCGCGGGTGCTACTGCTTCGTTCCATACAATTTGTTAGATTCCATGTGTGCGATTCATTACACACAAAGCAGATCAATACAGCGCATATTTACAACCGACTTCCCAAAATTGGTGTTCCATGATACTGGACATATGTTCATTGCGGTTTTGGTTCCTTTTGCTCTGTCAACAAGTCAGTAGACAAAAATCAACCTGTGATACAAGCATAGGTATAAAGCAGCAACAGCAGCAACATTTAGCCAGATCGGTTCGTTCTTTCGCTGGACAATTGACACAGTGCGGCCACGGCAGCAATCACGGCTCCCGATCCGCCTGTCTCATCGCTACCAACTCTCGTCGCCATTTCCAAAGGTGGTGAGCTACACATCGGAGTGCCGTGGGCCGAGCTCAATTGCGAAGAACAGATAGCGGGAGAATCGCCAATAAGTGATGGAATGGGCGAATTGGTACCAGAGACAGGTCGAAGTCTCTCAAAGTGGTTGGGACTGCTTCGAATGGCACAATCAATGGCCCAATCCACATCCTGATCGTGCAAAGTGTCAAAATCAATGGCTGCTCTAGAGAGAGGACAGGGATGTTTGCGCGTCGAGGCACGTTTGCGCTTGTTCTTTTTCTTGTCCAAGGTGCTTTGATGACGGCCCTTGTGTTTGGCATTCTCTTCCTCCATTTGACGAATCCGTTCGTTGGCCGCCGCTACCAAAATACGCAGACGTTCACGATTTTCCGATAGCTGACGGAAGACGTTTTCTCCTGCCCCCAAATGCTTCATTACCTTTTGAGCGTGTGATTTGATCTGGACCAAGGATCGATCGGGGACATAGGCATGAATTCGCTTCCACCGACCCTTGCCAAACAAGCTTAATCCATAAAGGAACATCAGCTTTTCATCTGATAGCGACAGAAAGCCAGCATAGCCAAGGAGAAGATATTAGCAAATAAATCTCGTTATACGACTGACTACCATCCCCTCGCATTTACTTACCGAGTGACCACCGACCCGATTTCGCGCCGGGTGCAGCTGGTGTTGCAGGAGCCTGAGCAGCTGTCGCGGATTCCCTTGATGCGATAGGTGTATTTACTGAGGCGCCTTTGTACAGGTTATCTGAAGATTTCGTTACTGTGCCCGTGCTATTTGACGACGTTGAAGCAACGGACTCGGAGGGTTCCATGGCAGGTTCGACGTGCTCGATGGGACTGCAAGGAGTCAAAGATACCTTTTGGTCAACCCCAAGATTCTCACTATGTTGTCGCAGCTTTTCTTCTACTTCCATATAACTATTAATAGCTTCTGCCTGTATAGAGTCTGATGAATGATTAGTTAAGTCGAGCATTTTGGTATGTTGGGTGGTATTATGCATGGGTTTCTTTCGTAGAAGGTGAAGAAAGGGAGTTTTGTGACCATATTCTGGTCTGCAAGATACCTTTTCAATTTTTCTGCTGATTATCTATTTACACACTGCCTGCCGATCGGCATTCTTCAATCCCCGGAAAGCGTTCGAATCATCAGCGAAATCTCTGTCGGTGATATGGTAGCTACAACCGTAGTAGGCATGGATGGACAAAAACCGCAGAGAAAAGTATCGTCATGACGTGTATCGACGCTTCAATTTGTAAATGTAGCCTGGGTGGGACTGAACATCTGATCTCAACAGAGATTCACCAGCAAGGCTACAACTCTAGAGTAGTAGAGTAGTAGTAATAGCTAGTAGTAGCTACTACTAGTACGTACTACTAGAGAGTACTACTCAACTACTAGTACTACTACTAGCTAGCTAGTAGTAGTAGTAGCTAATCGGAGGCCAGGAGTAGTACCAGGTACTGTAGTACTGCTCATAGCTAGGCAGCTAGTAGACTACACCTACTACTAGTACTACTACTACTAGAGGAGCAGTAGTAGCGGTACTACACTACTACTACTAGGTAGACCCTACTTTTCCCTTAGAGCTTAGTAGAGGACCCTAGACCTACTACTAGTAGTACAGCAAGTGGCCGTGAAGCAATAGTATGATCATCTCATGATTTACTACTGATACAATACACTAATTAAAGGCCGAAGAATGCTGACGAAGGGACCCTACTATAGTTGAGCTTCCCACCTCCCATAGTACTACTACATCACGCAGCCATGGGCTTGCATACTCCTCAATATGGAATTTAAAACTTGTACTGTTATCCATCATTATTTTTTTTAATGGTGGGCTCACGACCCTAAAAAGAACTGCTGATTGCGCACACTGGACGCACTACTACTAGCTACGAGTAGTAATTGAGAGCATTCGCTGTACATCAGCGGATTATTCCAGACCCTCAAGTGACCACATCCTCTTGCAATCATTTTTGGTCACAATCCGAATTTTGGATATCTTTTTCATACCACTAGTAGCATAAATGCTTGGCAACTCCTCACGATGTTCAAAAAGCCAATCACGGGGGACTATGGCAGCGAGCAGCAGCGACAGTACACCGAAGACCGCCATCAATATGGCTAAAATACAATACGAATGTCAGAGATTTTGCTAGCATGAAACTGATATCGATGATGCAAAGGCTATCGGATACGTCCATCTGCCTGGCTATTTGAACGATCAATCGATATGTACCCAATTCGAGTGTTGCCGTCTCCTTTCAAGACAAAAAAAGAAATCTTGTCGTCGTTCTGAAAATAGTCACATGCTTGCTTGGGTTGATTCGTCCGTTCGTCCACACTATTATTATTTGAGAAAAATCGAAAACGGCAGCAGCAACGTACAGGCAAGAATTGTTCACACAGTATTTCAATGTCGAATCGCAAGTAATGATATCATGGCTTTTTTAAATTATTTTGTTGACTGCTGTCATCAAAAGTTGCTCGTCAATTTATTATCAACAGAAATATTATCGATTGAGGATCGAGTTTTTTCATGCCAAAACTCGAGATTTTGAAGTTTTTTCATGCCAAAACTCGAGATTTTGGTGCTTAAACTCAAGATTTGGTGTGTCTCGAATTTGGTGATAACAGATCCAGGTGAGCAATCCATGTTCTCATCGTTCCGGTGAAACCAAAAACATTGTCTGGGTGGATGTAAAGAGAGCACAAGAAGATACCGTGGTACTACTATTACCAGGTACGTACGGTAATCAGCGTGACATGCTGGCAAAGAAATAATGACGATATGATAGGGAACAAGGATTTGCTTAAATAATAATTATTACAGAGAACATCTGAAGAATATTATCTGATAATTTTTATTAAGTAAAAATGATTTCAATCTTCTTCATATATGAAGGGGCTTTTCCGGGACGCGAAAGGCCAAAACTGATGGTGTGAGCTCACCTCAAACCCCTTCTTTTCTTGCTTCACCTCCTCTCCTTCTGTTGCACAGATGTTCATTATTATAACTCGAGTATTTCATCTATCAGGTACTACTAGTACCTCGTCCAATACTCAACATGGTCCAAGGAAAGATTGACCGCGATAGTTTGCATCTTCTCGATGGCAATAACATGAGATCAAGCATGAGCAACCTCTTGACAGATCCATCCTCCTCCTCCAATAGTAATTATTCGGACAGCGATAGTAGTAACATGATGAGTAGTTCGATGAATCAAGTGCTGCGAGATTTATTTCTGGCTCGAACAGAAGTCATCGCCAATGATAATGATGGGTTTCTCAGTCGTCGTCTTCCTACATCCAACGAAAGACCACGGAGATGCATTCCCCTCGTGGACCTGTCGCGAGAACCATCTCTCCTGTTCTCTGACCATTCTCCTTTGTGCAGCAAGAAGCTGCACTGGAAGAATTCCGACATTTTGTTTCAATTGCCATCTTCTCCTACGAAGCCGCAAGCGCAAGGAAGACAATCCATATCTAAAGCACCCACGTTGGCCACATCCTTTCCCTTGAGCTCTTCCTTCTGCGACAATACTTCGCTTGTATCCTTGGCAGATTCCCTAGTTACAACTACAACAAGCAATGCCACAGCGTCTTTTCCAAGTAGTCGTCGAAGAGTCCACAATCAAGCATCTCGGCTTCGCATCGTAGGTCGGGTCTTGGGAGGAACTCATCGGGCGGCGCGCGTTGCTCAGTTGGTCCGAGACATTCGGCAAGCACAGCTAGAGTCGAAAAGTCTCCTTGCAACGCATCATCAAGAACAACAACAAGAACAGCAGCGCTCAGCTATCGAAGATCTTTGCCAACACACAGTACTTGCTGATGCCTGGGAAATGACTGCCTTGAATGATTTGAAAGCCTTGCCTTGGGAAGAAATGGTTGTAACGGCCGAGCGACATTTGGCAGCCTATCAAGCCTACAAGCAGCAAACGAGTGCAATGGCATCCATTTTTTCACTACATTGAACTTATACAATACTACGGGTAGATGACCAGACTAATACATAGAATATTTTTGCTTCCGAAATTTCTACTATAGTTTAGCTTCCTTCAAGTACGACAGGACTCTCCGTATACAAAAACTTGTACTCGTCCAACACCCACGACAAAAACGTGTCCGCATTGGGAACGGCCCATGGTTCGGCCGTGATGGACAGGCTTACCTCACCACCATACGTTGTAGCACACAGGCCAATAGGAACACCGGCAGGAAGGGGCAAGAAGCACTGGAATACCTCCACTTCTCGACCGCCCATGTGGAGCTTGCGTCGTCCTCCGGCGGGACCATTGGTCATGGTAGTCATCGAAATGGCCGCATTGGGTTGTACTTTCTGAAAGATACGATTCGCCCAGGCTGCGGGCAGGATCGCCGATACGATTTGGGCACTCTTGCGACTCCAAAACAGGGCGGGACCTTTCGGGACTTCCCGCAAGGAGGCGTGGACTTTGGCGAGTCGCTGCGATGCTAAGCTTGTCACGTCGCACGGAATGGCGGCATACATGGTCCCCATCGCGTGACTCACCGTCTCGCCCCTGGCAAGGACAGCATCATCATTGTAGGTATCATGAATTCGAACATTGATGCGATCGGGAACCTTGATGTTGCGCTTGCTCGTCTGGTCCCGTTCGTTTTCCATTTGATGATTTTGTAGTTGACGTGCCACGGCCGCTGCGACACACGATAAAATGACATCCTGGACCGTCACTGGTTGGTTGGTGCTTTTCGACATGGACTTGGCAACATGCTCAATTTCTTCCAGAGAAGCCACGGGTATCCAACTGATCAGTTTTTCGCCCCGAGTTGTCGTATCTTCTGCTGTTAGCAATGCTTCCAGTTGTTGAAAAGAATTCCTGGATGATTTCAAGGAGAGAATCCAAAAGTGCCAAAAAGCGTGCAACGATCCAATGGAGTAATTGTAAAGGGATTGAACGAATTTAAAAAATCGCTGCCACCAGCTCAACTTTCTTCTGTTCCTCTTGTTCCGATCCATTTCTTGAGCAAGTTCTTTCTTCAATTCTTCGGCTTCATCGCACAAATCGGTCAATGCAGCGACCAACGAAATTCCATCCCCCAGTGCCTCGTGTCCTCGAAAGATGAGAAGTGACTCTTGGGGTTGGGTGCCATTGCGATCGTTTGTATTTGCATTCATTAGCAATTCGGCAGCTCTTTCCTTGGGAATAGCACCGCTTTGTCCTAACGAGCCACCGGGAGATAGTTCTACCTGCCAAAGAAGATTTTGAACCTGAAGTGGAACTTGCAAAAAGGATTGCAATTTTCTTTGCAAATCCAAATTATAAATTTGAGGAAATTCTGTTTCCTTTACATGGGATTGCAAAGGAAGCTGCGTAGGAACAAACACACCAGCACTCTTCTTTCCTGCTATTGCTGATGTTTCAGTTGCTGCTGCATCGCCACCCTTATCGTTGCTGTTTTGTTTTCTGTCGGTTGTTTTAACTTTTTGATGAAACCTTGGATGACGAGAAGGCATATCACGTGCATACCATAATTTTTCAAAGTCTTGCTGATAAAAAGGTTTTCCAACCATTGCGAGCAAAAGTGTTTGATTGGCAGGATTTTCTCTGGTTTCGGCCAAGAGCGACAAGTTTCCTACCGAAGAGATCTGTTTGTTTATTTGTTTGTATGTGCGTGTGTGCGAGTGTGTGGTTGGAATGAGAGATGCACAGTTTTGAGAATAAAAAAACATACTGATTATTACAAGGAATATAAAATTAAATTACAGTCACAGCACCTACCCTTCTCTGAAGCTTTGGTTTGCTTTCACAATCTGCGGTTTTGTTAGTGGTAATGATCGTGTCATGGCTCATACCAAACGATGCAACCGCCACTGTTCCTACTGATACCGTAGATATTTTGGCTGCATTGCGCAGCAGATAACCTAAACCTGCACTCATGCTTTTTAAATCTTGATTATGTTTGATTATATTTGTTGATGAATGGGTGTATATCACAGAGATCCTGGCTCCTGGTGTGAATCTTTAATAATTGGGAGTTGCTTGTCTTGTTTACAGTAGACTAGAGTACTGTAGCTGCTCGTACTGACTACCAGTACAGTAGTAGCTGCTGACTGACTCCTCGCCGGAGTAGGATTTTGGCTGCAATTCTACTACAGGTAGAGTGTACATTACATCTTCGAAGATGTTCGGTTAAAACATGCAACCAAGAAGGTTGTGAATGAACTCAAAAAATATCCATTTTTTCCCATAGTAATGATAGAGTTAGAATTAAATCTTTTCCAAAATCTTGCCTACCTAACTCTCGTAGTAATTTTTTCACCAGTAGCTGTTAGTGTAATAACAGTAAAACCAAAAAGCAACAACAATGACAATCCTAGTACATTAGTTGAAAAGAAGATAAACAAGTTTTTGCTGTCCGTCCCATCTTTTTTTCTGAAACAACCAGCCTGAAACAGAAAATTCAATTTGTAAGTAGCAGTCAGCTTCCTGCTGAGTCGTTTACAGCACATTTTATTTAACAACAACTGGTGTGGTGAACAGAGAAGAAAGCATAAGAAGTGCTCGTAGTCGTCATGAGCCGTCCAAATCTAAATTCAAATCAACATCATTTCCAGAACGATTCTGCTGTGGCTCGACTTGTGTATGCCTTGAAACCGAATGACACTGGTGAAAATTTTGATTCATCAATGGATTTGGCATCACGTATCTTGCAAAGTCAATTGGGTGCTACTACTACAACAACAACTACTACTAGTAGTAGAACTAGAGATAGTACCGAACAAGGTGTGCTTTGGAAACGTCGTCTGCAGCAGCAGCAACAGTTGTTGTTACCTAATAACTATGAAAAAGAGTACGAAACAATACAAAAATTGTATCAAGAACTAGTACACCAAACAGTAGAAAATGGTGATTCAGATTTATTGGCTGACAAAATTATGACAGTTTTGACCAAATGTACTGGAAGGAGGGCGCAAATCGAATCGACCAGTAGACAACAACAAGAACAAGAACAACAACAAGCACAGTCAACATCATACCAACAACATACTAGACAGAACTTTTCTTCGTATACCGGTACCGGCTTATCTGCTTCAAACACGATGATGGTCGACGACTGTGATTCACATCCCAATAATAAAAACGTCCCAATGTCTCGTGCAGTACAGTACGAAGAACAACAGGTACTGCGAGAGCTTTTATATGCTTTGCAAGGAATGGAAGGGGAGCGAATCAAATTTTATTACCATAACGAACATGACCAAGTGGAAACGGAATTGGGACCACAATACGAAGGAATTCGGATATTATCACCCTCCTTGCAAGGAGGTACTACGACAACAAAACAGTATGCACAATCCTCCCAATTGGGCAGTGGTGCTATGGATACACTTCGAATTTGTGGAGAAGCCGGATGGTTGGTACAACGATTGCAAAAATATGTCGATTTATACTTGAATCCACAACAGCATCAGCTATCAACAGATTGCAAAGAAAGAAGTGGTGGAGGACAAGTTGCTAGGGCATTGGCTCGATCAGTGGCACAAGAACTCCAGTCTTATCACGATTGTTTGGCACAATGGGAACAACAACACTTGAACACTTGGTCCTTGCGCCAATGGTTGGTACAAATTCAGAGACATCCCATCTTGCAACGACTTACCGTCTTGTGCATGCTAACAGAAGCTCTTCCAAGTCATGACAGTGGTGGTTCTGGTGTTGGTGGAGGTACCCTGTTGAGTGCCTTGCATGCTCATTCGTTACACGGAGACTCTCGTCATAAATCATTGGTCCAATCCATCTTGTACCCTACGTCTCAACCTTGGTTTCACATGCTATACTTGTGGACCACCCAAGGATTGTTACCGGCTTCGTGGGGCAGAGATTTCTTTGTGACTCTTCAAGAGAACTATCAACAGGCGACACATCTCAATATGCAACAGAATGATCGTGTACGACAAGGTTCTAACAACAACGTCGAAAACAAACATTTGTGGCACGATAAATATACCATGGACAAATCACAGATTCCTCATCCTGGTATTTTTGATCCGGACTTGGTGCGGCCGGCTTTTGTGGTTGGTAAGGGTATCAATTTTATTCGAACGTGCTTGCATCAAGTCGGATGGACATTGCAATTAGAGGACGAGGAAAAGGAAGGAGGCAATTCCACTGCCCGTATTATGAAATCGGCGACAGTTGAAGACAATTCTGCTGAAGCTATTATGCAACGGTTGGGCTACCATTACGTGGCAGACCCCATGGGTATGCATCTCAATCCCCGATTAACCAAGACCCTGTTGCGAGCGGAAAAATTGGTACACAGCCACATCTTGCAATCACTTCGACAAGATCACAATTTAATGGATCATCTATTTGCTCTGAAGCAATTCCTATTGCAGGGCCAAGGAGATTTCTTGTCTTCGTTGATGGATGGACTATATTCGGAATTTGGTTGCGGAATAAAACAACGAGATGCTATCATCAATACAAGTTTTGTCGCGGGAAATCCTGTGGCCGGTGTCTACCCGCAACAACTCGTAGATATCATGGAAGCCTCCTTGCGGCAGACCAATGCCAAAGATCTACCAGTATTTTGCTTGGAACGGCTGCGAGTTGAAGTGTTGCCGTTCGAGCCCGGCCAGGCATTGTCTGAGATGCTGTTCTCGTCTCCTAGTCGCACCATCTTGGAAGGCGAGGACAATGAGGACGAGCCAGAAGTAGACAATCGCACTGTCTGGGACATTTTTATGCTAGATTACACTGTGCCGGACCCCTTGCTTGCCATTGTTCACGAAAAGGCATTGGAGCAATATAAGCTAGTGTATTCCTTTTTGTTCAGTCTTCGAAAGGTGGAGTACATGTTGCATCGAACCTGGCGGCAAAGTGCTACACTGCAGCACGAGCTGCAAAAAATGGCGCAAAATAATGGTTTGCAAAGGTCGTCTTCGGTTGGCTATGCTCACGCTACTGTCCTCTTGAGGCGTATCTCTATGACACGACAAGCCATGACGCACTTTTGTGTCAACCTCAAGAGTTACTGCATGCTAGAGGTCTTGGAAGGAGGGTGGAAGGAATTGCAAGAGAATTTGCGAGACGCCAGAACATTAGACGAAGCCGTTGAAGCGCATGACCATTATCTAGAAAGTATATGCCGAAAGATACTTCTTTCCAAAGGCAAAAAATCGCATGGCCGATACAGACGCAGTAATAAGTTCGAGGAACTTTTTAGTGTCATCCTTCGCATTGCCACTGACTTCTGTGTCTTGCAGGAACGGCTCTTCGACGAAGCCTTGAAAGCAGCGGAACGGGTGTCTCAGCGTCGAAGAGAAGCAGAGCAGCGCATGACTCACGGGTAAGCATTTTTGTTTGTTCGAGCCGTCTGTTTTACTTTTTCACTAGCTTGCTTATCATCTTTTGTTTTGTGAACATCAGGCAATGGGGGTTTGAAAACGAGGAAGATCTTGCGGAAGAAGAAAACTTCTTTGGGCTGGCGAATTCTGAGGAACTAGACGAGGTTATGAGGCTCTCGGAAGCATTTGATCAATGCATGCAAACCTTCTTGCGAGAGCTAGATGCAAAAGTGCACGGCCGCAGTCGTAACATGAGCATCAGCAATGAAGACGTTGATTTTGAAGCTGATCACCGAAGTAGCAACAACAGTAATTATGTGGCGGGTGAAGAACAGGACGTGGACTCCTTGCGATTTTTAGTCCACCAACTCGATTACAATCGTTTCTACGGGCTAATGCTTGAGAGTTGATAAACGCCCGGAACGATCGGCAGCCCGCGCAAAGGCAGAATGCAAGGCACAAAGTAGCTAAATAATAACATTCAATTCTAATTCCCATTTGGAAGTTCCATATCATGCCGATTTCTCTTTTTGGTTCCGTGTCGTTCTTCTCGTAACAGAGAACGCAGTTCAAAGCAAAGCGGAGAGCATTGATGCGTCCTCCTGAAATCCGAAATACCCTGTCCGCCTCTGTCTGTTCTACCGTACTTTTCGTTGCTGCAAGAAGTCGAACATTTATAACGGCGACTGTGAATCACTGGATCAGTGAGCCGATAAAGAGAAAGCGACTTATCGTATATTCCCTGCAGGTCACAAACCAGTCGTTTACCGTAAAAGTAGTAACAAGAGAAGCATGAAAATGCTTGCGGTATTTGCCCCACTGGAATATCTGTTTCATCGTTGTCATCGCTGCCGATGCTATCTTCATCATCATCTTCGTATATTGTGCTGAGTTTGCCGATACCATTGAAGTTACGTCTACCGGAAGCATGTGTGTGCATGAGTCCACCTTGGTTATCATTGAACTTCTGGTAATTGCGAAAGTCTATCATTGGCTCTACTAGGAAGCCTTCCCTGGTTCCATTTTCGAAAGTTAGCATGTACACAGAGCACTCAAGAAATTGAATTGTCGGAATATCAGTCTGAACGGAGCAAAGGGGTGAAAGCTCATTGAACTTATCTGCTGCTTCTTGGGCATCTATGTGGGACTTCAAAAACTTCTTGTGAAAATCTTTGCTTTCCTGCCCCCGCCCATCCCTGCGCACGGAAATAGAATCTTTGGCAACGTAACATGGTCCAACGAAACGCATATTTCTGTCAATCTCTCGAAACTCTTTCACCAGGCGCTCTCTGCCTTCGCCAAACCAGCGTGTTTCGAAGGCGACTCCAACCGCTTCTGGATGAAAAAACACCTCAGAGCTTGGATATGATACCCACCCTTGTCCATTTACCCAACGGGTACGAACAATGGAGCGGTGACTTCTTTCCTTTTCGTAGTCATACCTTCGTATAAAGTCAAGTGTCTTCCAGGTATCCGTCAGATGACCAAGTCCCACATCTTTCAACGGTTGCTTTCTGAACTCTCGGAGGATTTCATCGCTGTCAAGCTCAGATATATGTGTCTTGGTTGTTGTTGTAGCCTTTGTCACAACTGAAAAGGCTGTAGAGAGCTGCTTACTTGAGATGCATGACTTCACAAAGACTACAGGGCATTCATACTCGCTAGCTTCTTCTAGCATTGCTTTTACTATGCCAAAGTCATGACTAATTGGTCGGCCGATACCGATGCCACAAATGGACAATCGTTTGCCGGCTATGGATGCCAATTCTGAAATCTTGGCTCTTGTATACTTAATCATGTGGTACTCGTAGAGTCTGCCACAATCCCCTTTTCGAATATGATCACTAGGACGTCCATCCGATAGAAACAGGAGAGATTTGGCACAGTGGGTGTTTCGACAACTGGCGAAAAGCTCCTGGGCAATTTCAAGCGCAGGTATATAGCAGCCACCACCACAAGGCTGCGAGCATTTGAGGAGGTCCACCAACGTATTGTAGAGAATCCAATCAAAAGGTTGACACTTGATGACAATTTCACTCCTAGTTCGCATGCTGACGATGGAGAGAATATCTGTATCTCCCCGCTCTCCACTTTGAAGACCTTTAGCCACAATATCAACAGCTAAATTTAGCCATACAAGATCAGATCTCATGACAAGCTTGTCCATATCGATTTCTCGCATTGATCCACTTTGGTCAACAATGGCGACTGTATGAGTTGTCCAACTAGATGTCTGCTTCGCTCTCTTCAGGGCGTTTTGATGCGCTTCCTCCATGTGTGGAGATATTTCAACTTACCGCAGCACTATTCCGTGGCCTGGTGTCCGCCAACTTGTGATCACTTCGCTCTCGTCGGGATCGGTTATGACAGTGACGCCTTCTGCCACAAATTTCCACCGTCCGTGGATGGATCTCTCTTTAGTACCTTGTTGCATTGTCTCCCAACTCAACTTCTCGCTGACATTCCGCTGTACACCCCGAAGCTTTGCGTGGGGAGTAAAGCTAATGATGCGGCTACGAGATAATCTCTCACTGTAGCCTGCTTCACCGTCCAGGATAGAGTCAGCATCGAAAGATTGGTTCATGTTGGTTATGCAAATTTTTTGTATTCGTTTTCGCTGACCGTGGAATTTATCGCACCCCAACCCAAGTATCCAAAATCTGGAATTCGTTGAAAATTTCACGACCGTAGAAATGTACTATGATGATATTAGAAAATGAGCATACGTACGTCTGTTGTATCCACGACAAAGCTGTCAATGAATTCTTTTGTTCGAATTGCCAGCGTTCGCGCCCCGGTGAATAAGCTGGTAGAGGGTGACAGTAACGTTTAGGAAGGTTGCACAACACATTTCTCAGTTTCTTTCGGATGATGACTGCATACTACATCATCTGGTCCACTAGAGTTTCCCTGAATTGTTTGAACATACTTCAATCAAGCATCATGGTGACAACTTCGCCAAGTTCGAGACTATTGGATCTAGTAGTGGTGGTGGTGGTAGTTGTTTTTAAACTCATAGTATCCCATAATGACATTAATAGACAACAGAATGAGCTCGGAGTAGCTATTTTGATCCAGAAAACATCAGATATGTGTTAAACCTTTAGCTGCAGTGCGCATTCATTGTTTACAGAATGAATTCACTCGACGGTCTCACACTCCAACCCTCCGAGCGTACAGGCACCGTTTCCACTAGCTTTTCTGGTAATCGAGGCAAAAACAAATAGGCATGACTGCCATATCCCGGCAGAGACACAAGATTCAGCGATCCTCCAAGATAATTCGCGTATAGTCTGGAAATGGGCAATCCAACTCCAAAACCAGACAATCTTGTTTTGGAATCTTCTCCGTCGGTTCTTTTCTTGGTGGTGGTATAGAGGTACGACCAAATGTGTGGTTGAACATCAAAGGGTATTCCGCCGGCTTTATCAGCAACATGAATCATCACGTGTCTCTCGTCCGCACAAACAATGATGGAAATATCCGAATCTTCTTCTTGTTGTATTCTTTGTTGATTGTTGGCGGTAGCAAAAGCACTGTTCTTGAGCAACTCTTGCAGAATATACGACAGAGCTTTGGGAATAAATGCAAAATTGTCCATATTTGAACTGCAACGATCAAACGTTTCGACGTGAATGGTAGGCTTGAAACCTGTTTCCTTTGCACAAAGATCTTCTACAGCTTTGGCGGTAAATCTGCAAATGGCCATGACATTACAATTCGGATCGATGATATTGGACGGTTCCTTCTGAACGACCGATAGGTATTGCGACATTAGTACGTTGCTCCCGATCCGATTCAATAAGAAGTCGTCCAAGAACGTATTGGTAAACGTTTCTTGGTCGTCCGGTGTTTGCTGATTCACAATGAGACGACGAGCCATGCCACGGCACATGAGAGGAATGATATCTTGTTCGCGATCGGCAATGCCACGAATCACGGGTGTAAAGTTTTCGAGGGTGCTGTTGGACGCATGATGCATCAAATCCTGAAACGACAGAACGTGTTTCGTGTGTACCGTGTTCAATTCAGGAATGTCCCGGAAATTGGGAATCTTCTCTTCGAGCACGCAAATACGCTCCGCGCACCGGATGCTAAATTCTTCACGAAGAAACGTTTTGTTTTCATCCCGTAAATGGTTGGATGCTTTCAGAATGTTGTGGAGACTCTGAGGACGTGGTTTTAATTTGTCATATTCGCGAATGGTAGCTTGCAAGTCTTCAAAGTCATCCGATGATGCCACAGTAGCAGCAGCAGCAGCATACGCATACGCATCAGCAGTAGCAGTTGCTTGTGTCGATTGAAATCGTTGCTGCAATAAAAAACGATAGGCTCGTTTCATTCCAACAAGCCTCCCAGGAACAGATCTTATCATAATCATTATTATTATTAGTCAATCTCGATAGCTATTTCTTGCAAGTAGGGTGCAAAATGACAATGATGTGGTGATGATATGGTTAACTTTGAATAGAGGAAGGATAATTCTAATGAGCTACAACAAAATTATTTTTGTTGACGGTCCCTGACCCCTGACACGTACTGTATGTGGTCAGATGATGATGTGATATTTTGTGACTGACAAAAATTAAGCGGAATTTCTATGATTCTTGGCGTCACTTTGGAGTGAATCTCCGAAAACCAGAAGCTTTACGAGTAGACCTACTCTAACTGGTACAGTAGATAGTACTACTACTAGACTCTTAGACCAGCACTGCTCTCTAGTAGTAGACTACTACAGTAGTAGCTACTACTACTACTACTACTAGCTAGTAGTAGTAGTAGTCTAGAGTTCTAAGTAGAATCATGTTTAGGACAGTGTGCATTCATATTTATAATCATTTGGACGCATAATGGTACGATAGATCAAAAAGATGAGTCGGATCGGAATCAAGGCCACTCAAATAATCATCACATTCAGCAGAATGACAATCGCACGTTTTTGTTTCCATGAAAATCTTTCGTGCTCGAGTCTGGAGCAATTAAAAAAGTAAACAAAATCACACCGAACCACAACAACAATATTATAACCCAGGAGCCACTCTAAAGCATTCAACTTTGAGATACCAGTAAGATACAATCTTGCTACGTGGCAGTTAAAGCAAACACCATTATAATTACAATCCAGAACTCCACTTTTTTTATCAGATATTTGCAATTACAGTAAAATTCACAAATCATGGCCGACCAGAACACCACCACTACCACCCGTTTCAAGACAACAAGACGAGACCATCGCCACGGCTATTATCGTTGGGTGTCCCTTCTTGTTATCGCTACGAGCCAGCTTGCTTCGGCTCGCTGGGGTGCACCTCTGGTGGTCGGAATTCAAGCCTACAGACAACGATCCTCTCCGAATAGGTTCCGATCGTTACTAGCCACCAGTACAAAAATATCGAAAACAACCTCCTCCACGAGACAACAAGCTACTACTATTACTACAAACAATAATCAAGAATTAGAGACACAAGGACGACAAGACTTTGCTGCTGTGATCGGAACACAAGACGATAGCACTCGATATAGTTCGAAAGATGACGCTATTATTACGAGCATGTATTACGACGAAGACGAGGTGAGAGCACTGTTTGCACCATCGGACGAAGGACAACCAACCTACGACGACGCTTCCCGGCGTTCCTCCGAAAACAATAATTTCGATACACGAGGCTTTAGAAATCCCTTGCCATTGCCTGCCTTTTTAAAATCACCACAACAAAAAGACGAAATGATACCCTACGATGAATACGAAGAAATTACCAAAGTGATACCATGTGCCGCTGCTGCTGCTGCCGCCGCTGCCACCACCTCTGCCACTCGAAAGAAACAAGCTTCTTTTACCACCACTCCAGGAAACAGAGAACACAAATCAAGATTTAATTTTCGCAAGAATTCACGATTGTTACCCCGACAATCAACCTCTCCTCCAACCATTGTATCATCCACGCAAGCCGTGTTGGATAAGAGCAATACATTAGGAAGTGCTGGTCGTCCGCTACTGGTATGGGAAAATATGATTTGTGGTGCCGTTTCACGATCGGTCGCACAAACTATTATGCATCCTGCCAATACAATGAAAACGATGCTGCAACAGTCCAATGCTCCACCATTAACGTCCTTGTTGACGTTGGAAAAATTTCCCATCCTCTTTCGGGGAGCCGGAGCGAATTTTATCCTCTCGGTTCCTCACGGAGCTGTTAATTTTGCTGTTCTGGAAAAAGTTCGAAAAGAAATGTCCCGAGGTATTCAGCGGTCACCGTACTGGCGAGAACGAGAAGAAAGGATTGGACCCGCCTTGGATTTTTTATCGTCGGCCATCAGTACCGTTTGTTGTTCCGTCGTGTCCACACCGCAAATGATGATTACCGATAACATCATGGCAGGACAGTACAAAAATTTACCCGATGCCGTTCGCGGATTGGCATCACGCGGTAGGGGCCTGTCGGGCTTTTATTCCAACGGATGGTGGCCCGGACTCGTGGGAAAAATTCCATCTTATGTAAGAGCACTATTTGGTGCTGTGTTTGTAGTTCTACTGCTGATTTGTTCGTGACGTTAGATTCATTTTGTTGACGAAACTTTCTGACATTATTTTTCATGCTGCCCTTTTCCCCCCATCATCGCAGGCTTTGACGTGGACTTTTTTCCAGCAGCTCAAAGTAGCACAGAAAAATTTTTCCGGAAGAGAGGCTACCAACTTTGAAAACTCCGTCATGGGATGCCTCGGCAGTGCTGCAACGGTCTGTATCATGATTCCCATGGATACCGTCAAAACCCGTCTGGTGACACAGTCGCGTGCTACGGGGGTCCCGTACAAAGGGATTATTGATTGCGCCGTTCGAATCAGTCGCGAAGAAGGCATCAAAAGCTTTTACCGTGGATTGCCACCACGTCTCGTTAGCGTTGTACCCCTCATTGGGATTCAGTTTACAATTTACGAGTCCATGAAACGAATCATGCAAAAAAGAACAATAGATGCCAACAACAAACGCCAAAACGAGCTACAGCTGTTGAAGTTTAAGCAACAGGAAGAGGACGATCCATACACTCGAGTCACGATCGGTTTGGAGGCTTCCATGGAAGCTGCAGCTAGTCCTGAACACCCTTATCCTGCTCCGCAATTTCTTCGCATTGTACGAAAGAAAAAAGAAGGAGAGAAGAGGCAAAAGAAGTGAACCTTTTCGCATGGATTATGGTACCAACTACAAACTACGAAGGCTGCTCGTATAAAGGCTTGCTAGTATGTCATCAATTTTTAGATTCCAGTTAAGTGTCTTGTATCCCTCGAGTCTAATAACGAACTAAATATTTTCTTTGTGCAGGTATGCCGCACTGTAGTATGGTAGTGGCACTGGCTACCTCGTTGGTGGCGGCGCCTAAATGAATTGCTACCGAAGGCTAATCCTGGGAAGAAACAAGCAGCGAAGAAAACTCATTCATTCCATGGTTGCAGAACACTCTGCTAGCGGAGACTTTGTATGAAGCTGCTGCTTTGCTTCTTGAAGGTACCGAAGGGAATTCTTCATATAACAACATGTTTTTAGAGTAGTTTTGGGATTGTTCGATTATCAAATTCCCAAGCATCTTCGGAGAGCAGAAGGCGCCTTGAATCTTAGGGAGTTCGCTTTTTTAGGCCATTATTTTTTCGCTTCGTCAAAGCTGACTCCAGAATTCGTTACAGCTGTATGGAATGGAACAATTCCAAACTTCGAGAAAATTCTTGACTGTAGACTACTAGTAGTAGTAGTACTACTAGTACGGTACTGGTACTGCTACTAGCTACCGTTTGCCGGTACTATTAGTTAAAAGAGAATATTGATTACAAGGATGCCGAAAATATCAATACGCAACAACAATAAATCACCACTACAGTACTTATTTTCTCATCACCGCAGTCGCAACGCACAAAAAAGCTTTTAAGAACATTTCGCTTATCCGAAATTACAAACCTACCAATTTGCAACTAGTAAGATGTCTCTCACGCTAGACCTCGGCATCCCGAATGTCCTCGAGATGCTCAGAAATGAGACCCGAAGGAAACGATCGAGGCCCATCACAACCGTCAACCTTCAATGCTTTAACCCGGATTCCCACATTTTTGGAGGCGCGGTTTTATCTGACACGGAAATGCACAACATCTTTAAGTACGTCGGTCTGGCGTATCCTTGGTTGAAAGAGATTCAAATGAAAGTCTTCGAACTACCATTGCGCGCCTCCGCCTTGCGCGTACTACTGGATCAAACAAAGGAGAACCTCCAGTCACTTGACATGTGCAACGTGATCCTCAAGGGCAGTCAGGACGAATTTGAAGCCTTGTCCAACACCCTTCAACAACACAAATTACTCAAGCAAGTGGGTTTGGATTGGTGCCATCCAATGTCAGGAGGATCCCTGGAAACCGTCTTGAACGGTTTGTGCAATCTGAAGACATTGAACCAGGTCTTGATTTGTGGATCTGTCCTTTCGATTACTTCGTTGCGAGTACTCTGCAGCAAAGAGAGCATCCAGAGTTTGAGCCTACAAAATGATACCTTTACCGAAGACAGTATCACTTGTATGGCGGAAGCACTCGAGTCCAACCATCATCTTCGAGAATTCTGCGGCCGTCTTTGTGGAATGGATATCGCCACTGGCAAACGATTCTCTAACATCATACGGGTCAACAACACTCTGGAACGATTGGAACTGCAGATTGATGATAAGGACTGGAAGGCGTACGGACAATGCGTAACTAGTGCCTTGAAAGTAAACTCGACTCTAAAGTATGTCACGATATATATCGATGGCAACGATACAGACCTTACATTCACAGCTGACATTTTAACGGACGCTCTAGAAAATCATTTGTCCATTAAATGTATGCATCTTCATGTCCGAGGGTATTTTCAGAAAGATGCCCTCAGACGGGCGTTTGCCGGGCTCATCATTGGTGTATTAAAAAAGGACACGAATCACATCTTGCAAGACCTTTATATCGAGGGAGTGCCTATGTCGAATGAAGCAGCTACTTATCTAAAGGCCAATCGAGCTGGATTGCACAATCTGAAAAAAAATCTCGAATGCAACAACTTGTGGGCAAACGCTCTAATCCGGGCCAAGAACGACTTGGCTCTGAGCCATTTTCTGCTATCCGTGAATCCATCTGTACTTTGCAATGTGCGACCAATAAACGAGTTTGAGTTGTTGGAGGCAGACTGCTAATTGCTAATAATATTATTATTAAATAAAAATATGCTACGTTCTCCTTTTAACCGAGTAGTCTAGTCTAGCTAGTACTAGCTAGAGTACTCTAGTAGTACACAAACCATGTGAGTAGTAGTAGTACTTCGTGTTTGGTGGCTGGCTGTGCTGTACTACTAGACAAGTAGTACTCCAGAAGTACAACTGCTCCTGATTTCGATCGCACACTTGTCCATTTAATTTAACTCGTGGCTCATGACCCAGCTAGAGTAGTTGTATGAACATCTTCATTGCTTTGATTACATAGAGCCGACTGAGATGCTTTCGATACTTCTTATTCGTGAAACACGAGCAGGACTCATTTATTGGTGACTGCGCGTAGTGTCTACTAACGGCACTGAGAGACAGCCTGCTATTTATTTTATTGGTGCCTGACGTGAAGGCGTGCCCGCAACTTCAAAATCAGCCATTACTTCGACGATTCGCTTCAATAGTGGATCAAACAATTCATCTGTTGTATCCCTACAACGCAGAACGAGTCTCAACGAAAAATAACGTACGAGACTGATCATATTATAACATCACTGTCCACACACAAGAGATCTCTTGTCTTTCTGTTGATACAGTAAGATGTCGGAAGACGGTGAGATTATCGTAGAAGCTGGTCAGATGAATGACGGTCAGGAAAAAGGGGAAGTCGATGCCGCTGCTAGTGTTCCCGATCACCAGGACAATGAAGAGGCCAAAGCGGGACCTGTGATGGTCGATGGTCTCAATGTCAAAATCTCAGGAGTAGGGGGAGGTACGCCAGCAGCTTCTACGGAAGTCATCGCAGCATCCACCATCACCACCACCAACAACGACAACACTAGGACGAATCACGACGATGATGATGACGAAGAAGACGGCGAAATCATCGAAACAGAGGCCGCCGCTCCCGAGGCTACTGCAGGCAATTCAATGTTAACCACCTCCAAAGAAGAGAAAACCGCCGTTCCAGAGGTTCAAGCAGAGCTAACGCCGGCGCAAGAGAAGCGTCCGCAAGAGACCACGCCACCTGCGGATAATTCAGAAATTAGTGACTCAAATCCAGTCGGGTCTGCGCCAGGCGATGTCATGAGTGGTAAGGATAAGGATAATGAACCAGTTGCAGAGAAAGCAGATTATAACAACATGATGAATGGTAACAAGTCCGAATATCTCCCCAAAGCGAAGATTCTTGAGAATGGACAGGAAGACATGGAAGTTGCCAAAGAAGTACGTTCTGCAGATGACCAGGAAAATACTGGATTGCTTCAGAAACCTGCCGATGCAGTCCCAGCTACTGTCGACAAGTCCGGCACTAATATGACCAGCGAAACAGATATGATGGAAGTCGACGATGTAGACGAAAAGCCGAAAGCTTCCACTGTTCCATCAAGTCCTACTAAGGAGGTTGGAAACGTTGAGCAGGAAACAGGCAAAGTGAAGGGAGCTGCGTCGGAAGAAGAAGAAGACGAAGCCAAGGACCATGATACCGAAGAGGAATTGAAAGAAGAGGAAATGGATGAAATGTCCCGGTCGGATGATGGAGCGGTTGACACTGCTGATACGGCCTCTGTGGACATGGATAATGAATCGGAAATGGAAGATATCAAAAAGGCTGAGCCTTCCTACAGTACTCGAGGAAGTAGGTCGGGAACCGCCACGCCTTCGAGGGAAGATTCAGCGAAACGGTCGACGGCTGGTGCTGGTAGTACCGGTGGGAACAGCGAACAATGGGAACGAAGCGTCCGTGACGCTTTGGAAGGTTTGGGACGAAGTACTAAGGAACCACCGCTCGCTGCTGTAGGACCTGGAGGGACATCCTTTTTGGAGGCTCTGGGCGAAGAGGAGCGAAGAACAAGGACTCGGTATTTACCGGCAGTGGATGGTATTCATATGCTTCGGAAAAACGAAATCAAGAGCGATCTCTCACTCTCCAGATCCACGGTATCGACTGTTGGACAGGTCACGAGTGTAGCATCGGTGGCAGGTACCTCAAGTAGTACCGGACTGGCAAAGAAATCCAAAAAGAAGGAGGCGATGGACACTGATGATGGTATACAATCGGTGGCATCGGAGGACGACCGTTCCTCAGATAGCGGCAAGATTGGAAGTGCCACCATCGAGGTAGAAGACGCCGGGTTGTTTCATTTGCCTTCGACAGCATTTGTACCGCCACTTGCGGCTACACAGTGCCCTCCCGGTAAACCGGAGGAATCCATACTTAATCTGGGGGTTAATGGTATTTTGAACAACCAGCGCAACATTAAATCACCTCGTATCGTTGAATCTGTTACAGCATTCAATCCTCCAAGACCTCCCGAATCGGTCGGTAAGAAAAAGCAACATCGCATGTTGAGATGGGAGCGACGTCCTGCCGACGTTGAAGTGGATCTGAATAATTACCGCAAGACAGTGGACCGGACGCGGAAGGAACTTCACACAGCAGAAGATCAATTGGAGCGGATTGAGTCTACCAGCAACCACCTCCGACGTCATTTTATGAACCACCTCAGGTTTATCGACCAAGAGTATAAGAAAATCGTTGATGAATTGGACGCGGTACAACAAGAATGCGTCTCTGGGGCAGATTTGCTGACTTCTCGAACAAGGAGCCGAGGAGCTGGAAAGGGGAGTGTTGTCATGAGGGATGTACTTGCTGTTTTGAAAGCTAGGGGTCAAGGAGTCATCGAGAAAGGTCTCACTTCGGAACCTGGAACGATTACTTCTGCCAAAGTCCAGAACCACCCTGGAGTCGGCGGAGTTGGTGCATCGAGCTTCTTCGACTGGAAGCATGACGTCGATATCCCTTCCCACCCCATTGCTTCCGCCTGGGTGCTGCCCGGTGATAAGGTAGACACACCCTACGGCGAGGGCACGGTTGTGAAAGTGTTTAATACAGCTGCGATCGATATGAAGGAGTCGCCTTTGGAAGATACACTTTTAAAATCTTCCAGCAATGGCAACTCTCCAACCAAGATGGACGTAGAACCTCATGCGGTGGCATCCGGAGAAGAGTCTAAGTCCATTTTATCCCCGCGCATTTGCGTTCAGTTCAAATTCGGAATGGGTTACTTTAGCCCTTCATCGGTAACTTCCAAGGAATGCCCTGATGGACTTACCGATTCTCAGTTAGTCAGGCGATGGAAAGGGCTTATTGAAACGGCTCTTTCGCAATCACTCCAGCTCGATTTGGAAGGTATGACGGATTCGTTCATCACAAAAAAAGACCTTTCCGAGTCTGGCGATGTTCCCGTCAGCTCCGAAGCTCCAATGGATGTAGTCGAGAAGAAAGCCAAGGATTCTAATGATGTTAAGTTGTTACCCTTTGGAAGCAGCTTGCTTCCTACTTGTACTGGTCGAGGAAGCAATTTTTGCGGTTTGACCACTACGGACATTCAAAAAGAATTCAAGCCAGTATTCGAAGAAGGCGGCGGAGTCTTGGGAGATGTAAGCATTTTGTGTTGAGGAGTACTGTCACAGTTAGCTCCAAGTTTTGTGGCTATTTTGACTAACCATATGTTTCTTGTCGCCACTGTCCTTAGCCCGCAAATGAGGGCGTACCAGAAACGCTCAAAAAATTTGAAGCGCAGAGGCAAGAGTTTTACACCCTTCAAGCAAAGGTGTTTCATCTTCGAAACCAGCTTTACCGACAAACGAAAATCCGCGTTCTCAATGAAAGAATGATGGCTGGTACGGCGGAGCGATCAGCTCGAGTGGAAAACCTTGTCGCGGAAACGCGAACGGACTTGAAGACGCTGAAGAATCGGCTCGACGAGGAACTTGTCGAATTAGGACTCGATCAAGAGAAGGCTGACGGCATTTTGAAATCGTATTACCTTGCCCAGGAAAAGGGAACACAGCAAGGCAATGAAGGACCAGCAAAAAAGCGTGCTCGAAGTAGTAACACAAGTAATGGCGACGCCGCAGCGAAGCGATCGCGGGTAACCAACCAGTAGTTTTGGTCGACTCCACTCGGGGAGGATACGTTTGCCAGTGGAGCTCTAGAGTGAAATTTATTACTGTATCAAGCTAGTGTACATGTTACTTTTGTTGAAAATCTTGTAGTTTGTACAGTAGAAAAGTAAAATACACCATCGACAGACGTGCTGAAAAGGTGGGAAGAAAATTGAACAAGGTGTATCCGAGCCGTATTTTTGAAGAATGGTGAGATGAAAGTTTTGCTTGTTGAGTAATAACATGTCACTAGACATATAGTCGACAAGTCAGTATTAAGAAAAGAAGAAACGCCACGACCGAGGCCTAATTAATGCATCACTATTGTATCTAAAGTTTTGTTTCTTCTTTTCATTGTGCACAACGTCGACGTCATTTTGTATGCATAGCATTTGCTTTTGTGTGCCAATTATTTGATGTTCCATTTTCTGCTGATCCGATTTCCATCCTTCCATTAATAATGCCAACAGCGAAATGACTCAAAAATTACCACCATTTTCTCCATCGTACTACCTTGTATCTCTCTCTCTCTCTCTCGCTGGCTTATCCTAAATTATTGGCATTTCCCTGAAAGGCTGCGGCACCTTTTAATTTAGAAAATTTGTTACCGGTACGACTTTTACGTTTCGATACGGGTACCTTGGAAGCAGCAGCAGCAGCAGCAGCAGCTTCTGGTTCGGGTGCTACAACTTCTCCGGCCACGGTCACTCCTGTACTGGCAGCCAATTTGGTAGCAGCATTTTCATGGGCAGCTGCTGCTTCGGCAGCTCGCTTGGCGGCTGCTTCGGCACGCAATTTACGAACATCTACCACGTTGCCCTGAGCATCCTTGAGTTCGGCTGGTTTCTTCCCGTCCAATCGAGCACCGTGACTGTCACCTACATGAACGGCCCAATAATCAATATCGGGAGCCGTCGAAGGAATGGCAGCATTGGCTTGTACGCCAGTGGCACCCGTCTTTTCTGCGAGCATGTCCGTCGAAGGTCCCTTGTTGGTTTCGGAACGAATGACTTGTCCGTTAACAATACGAACACCACTTGACGTCGCATTATTGTTGTCGTCATCTTCCATGGCCGTTACACTGGATGCTGCCGATGTAGTTTGTGGACTAGGACAGGCACTATTATTATTATTGTTGTTGTTGTTTTTGCTGTTCGTCATGGCAGTACCGACATTGCCCATATTGTTTTGTTCTGACGGATCAACGTATCCGACGGGTGCATCAAATTCGAGATTACAATCGGTTTCAACAATACACACCGCATCCTGTGGTTGGACGTCCAACAGTTCGAATTGGTAATTGCGATTGTTGTATGGAATTTGAATGACGTCTCCCTTGGTAACGCAGGTGTAGTTTCGCAACGCAAATTCTAAAACGGCCTTGGGATTGGAAATTTCCAAAAAGTCCACCGATTGCGGTTTCAATTTGATCATTTTGGCTTTGGGTAGACTGACATTGGTAACGGTAATGACTTCTCCTTCTTGAATTAACAAATTTTGCATCATCCAAAAGGGGATGTAGCAGGTCCCTTCTTCGGCCGTAAATTCCAATACACCACAGTGTGTACTTTGACCGTTGTCGTCCGATTTCAAACGAAAGAGCATGGGATAATCTACCTGAAGTCGTGCCAACGTGTCAAAAGCCGAAGGTGGTAACAGAATTTTGTCTCCTTTCTGTTTTGATTCCGTTTTTTGGTAATTGTGCGTTCATTATTTGGTGGTAGTGGTGTATTATTACAAATACAATTATTATTTGTTTTGTTAGATAAGAAAAAAGAAAGAAAAGGCTGAGCAGAGATGCTAATCAACCATCCAGCAAAAAGTCATTCGTGTTCATCATCACATCATCATCAATCAATCAATCAATCATCATTGTGACAGTGTAATAATAAACTAACGTACAATGTACGTACCTCCAAATGAGACTTGTCAGCTACAGATACACTGTAACAATGGTACTGTTCTTCGAATTGACGAGCAGCATAACCACCCATGTTCAAACCACCCATACCAACACCAAAACCACCCCACATGTTATTTATTAATTTATTTATTTATTTGGTTGTTTGTTTGTTTGTTTGTTTGGTTTGTGACTATTGTAATAGAGAGTGCGTGTGACTTTTGTGTGTGTGTGTGTGTGTGTGATTTGGAACACGTTTCAACGGAGAGACAAGTTGATTTTCAAATGGACGCTTGCTAGTATAATTTATAATTAGTACTGTATAATGTTGCTTGTACTGTTTAATGCTGCTGCTGTTGCTGCTGTTGCTGCTGTTGGTTGAATGTAGCTAAAACCTTTCAAGAAGAACGTTCTTGTTTATAAAGCTTTTAGTAGTACAGTAGTTCTTATTATTATTATTATTATGGGAATGCTGCTTCTACTGCCAGTAGCGTGATCGTATTCTCAGAATGGAAGAGAAAAAAGAGTTGCTGCTGCTGTGCGGTTGCGGCAGTGCACCAACCACCACGCGTGATGATGATGAGAGAGTGTTGTCGTCACACAACAGTGTTTTTTCTCTTCTTCCCCGATAAAATAATTCTTCTTCTTGCGTCTATTAAAAAAAACGATGTCTGTGGGACTAAACGTTCGTGATTCAGCTGGCTAGTACCAGGTACAGTCGCTACTACTACTACTACTCTTCTAGTATTAGAGTACTACTAGCTAGCTAATCTACTACTACTCTAGAGTAGTAGTAGTAGTCTCTAGTAGTCTTCATACGAGTAAACTCTTGTTTGCTCTTTTTAGTCCACCCGGGCTAATACAGATAACTTGGCTCATGTCGAACGGCGAACTTTTGTCCTAATTTTTTGGGTTCACAACTGATTGAATTTACTCCAGTACATTATTATTTTAGATCTATTATCATATTTATTATTTATTATTATCTACTGTTCTACTTCATTTCCTTTTTTTCATCGTTGGCCGTGCTTAGCTTATATATAGACCCTACTTGACTTATTACCACTAAAGAATCCAAGCAGCTGTTAGCTAGCAGGACCGATAAAAGATATATATAATACTCCTATCCTACACAATACTATGACAATCTTCTTGTATATGTGCAACTACTATCGATAGACCTACCTGTCGTCGTTTTTCCGGTTGTTGCCCCAGAGACACTGAAACCTGAAACCTGTAAAAACAGCTTGAAAAAAACCAAGTGAGCAACACAGAAAAT
>Ga0210036_1001468_pt1 | contig 26534 bp, 18 predicted proteins | sample CryGeymeta201515_FD_185469 | JGI IMG/M metagenome (GOLD analysis project Ga0210036, IMG submission 185469) | Groundwater microbial communities from Crystal Geyser aquifers in Utah, USA - Crystal Geyser metaG 2015-15 (SPAdes) (version 2) | ecosystem: Environmental > Aquatic > Deep subsurface >...
AGTAAGTGTAGTAAAACATGATGGGGTAACATGTATAGAAAATAAAGTACAGATCATGTGTCGCTACGACAAATTATGTGATTAAGGGAAGTCTTGCTCTGGATGACGTAATCATGAAAAAATTTGTCGACCGGTACTGGCCTCTATATCTTTAAGCAGCAACTTCATCAACTTCCAACTTCCGTATTTTTTTTCCAAATACTCCCACTACTAGTAGCAGGGCGGGGCAGTGCTAGTAATACTACTACTCTACTACTACTAGACTACTAGCTACTACTCGAGTACGGTACCAGGTAGTAGGAGCGAAAGAGCCTGGTGCGGCTTTCTGGCGGAAAGGCGTCATCGACTAAAATAGCGGTTAAATCAAAGATCAGCTTCATTTTTTCTGAATTTGCCTCTAAAATAAAGCCTGATAAATTTTGAAATCTCAATCACTCATGAAATGGAAGGGCTTCCGCGGCTAATTACCATGGTACTATAGTGTCATCACGCCGGCAGGTCATGAAATATTAAACCGTCACTATTTTTGATATGATGCTCGGGTGGATTAAAATCAAAGAAGACAATTCAGAGGGGTAATAATATGCGTCGATTAGATCTTTTTCTTCACAGCCACAAAAAAAAGAAGACGAAACACAACATATGTAGCAACACAGAAAAAGGCTCTTGGTTTTTATACAGAAAGTCTGTTGACGTGATAGTAGCTATTGTAGTCCCTACAACTACAACAGTTGTTGATAAGTAGTAGCAAAACGATCATCCTTCAATATTCAAGCCCTTAGATTCGTACGACTCTTTCGTGGTAGCAACAGCAACATCATCAACAGGAATAGCATCTGCAAGAGGAAGAGTGTTACTGTTTGTAATTGTTGCCGTTTCTATCACATCTGGACATCTCGTAAAAAAATCATTACGACTACTACAACTGCGACAAAACGTTGGAATTCGACTCCCACCTTTTTTTCGTCGTTCTTTAATACTAGTACTACTAGTAGTAGCAGTAGTACAATGGATGTTTCAAAGTCAACAAGAATTGATAACAATAGTAACAACAACGACAATCAAGATGCAGTTTCTCCGCCTTTTGTTTCCATTACAGAAGGCAGTATAACAATGAAATATCCTGCTGATGAAGAATCGACTGTTTTTTATAATCCGGTACAAGTTCAAAATCGAGATTTGTCCATCCTGATGTTGTGTCTGTACAGTGAACGACGTGCCGTGCGTGCGGCAGTACAAACCAAGCGGAATCAATTACGAGCATCGAATCAAGGAAAATCGAATGACGATCCAAATCGAATGACGGGGGAACAAATTGCACAAGCATTACGAGATTACGAAGCTACGTTGGATCCTAGTCAGGTCGTCGTTACTGGTACTGCTACTACTACTAATACGGCAGCAGCAGCAGCAGCAGGAGGAGGAGGAGGAGGAGGAGGAGAGGCTCGGTTCAACGGCGACGAGGGAAAAAAAATTGTTTGCAGCACAAATGGCATGTCCATTTTGGATGCCCTCGCTGCATCAGGTTTGCGTTCGATGCGGTATTGGAAGGAAGTACCTAACATCAAACATGTTACCATTAATGATTTGGATCCAGCAGCCGTGGAACGGGCGCACTGGAACATACAATCAAATGAATTATCAAATGTCTTGCTATCCAACAACAGTAGCAATGACAACAACAATAACGACTCCGACAATAATGATGGCAAACTACCTTGGCAACGTCCTCACGGAATTCGTGTGCAAAATGGAGATGCCAAAATTGAAATGTACCTCTCGCAGCGACCGCAAGCTCTAACGACCCTAACGAATCCTACCGTTCAAAACAAACTGCATCCGCAGTGGGATGTGATCGATTTGGATCCCTACGGATCGGCAGCACCATTTTTGGATGCTGCCGTACAGGCCATCGAGCACGGAGGTATGCTCAACGTTACCTGCACTGACATGGCCGCACTGGGAGGATCGCATCCAGAAACGTGTTACGGACGATATGCCAGTATGCCCATACCTAATGCACGCTACCTACAAGAAGTGGCACTCCGTATTTTATTGGGAAATATTGCCACTACGGCAGCCAAGTACGGGCGAACCATCAAACCCATTTTGTCCGTGGGAATGAACTTTTATATTCGTGTCTTCGTAGAAGTTTATAATGACAAAGCGGGGGTAAGTGAGATGAAGTATTATATTATTATTATCTAACCAGAGTGCCAGCAGTAGTGTGGTTACTTGCTGTCAGAAAGCTGGTGCTTATGCGCTCGTAGTTCTGCACTGCATATGTTTTCACCATCCATCTCACCACATGTTTCTGCTTCTTTCGTACATACAGGTCAGCAAGCTTTCTCTGCAAATGGGATCCGTCTTTCAATCGACACAATGCGCGTCTTTTCACTTAGTCAAGCACGGTCGACTCGGTGGACGGAAAGACAACGTGTTTCAGCCAGAACGAGCACCTCCGGTTCCCACCTGCGAAGAAATTGGAGGCGATTTTAAAGTGGGAGGACCAATGTGGTTAGGTCCCTTGCATGACAGAGAAGTTGTTCAGACAGCCCTAGATCGGTTGCAAGGAAAATACAAACACGACGACAGCAACAACAATTACAACAGTAATGCCGCTACTTCTTCTTCTTTACCATCAGAAGACCACGAACCGCCATCGCACAAAGTTTATCCCGATATGAAATGGATTGCCACTCGGGCTCGCTTAGAAGGTCTCTTGCTCAGCGTGAAGGACGAACTGCCGGATGTTCCTCTCTACTATGGTATGCCAGATTTTTGTCGAACGCTCAAGTGCTCGTCGCCACCGTTACACGTAGTCCAAGCAGCACTTATCAATGGCGGATATCGCGTCAGTGGATACCATAAGGATCCTCAAGCGATCAAGACGGATGCTCCGAGTCGATTTATGTGGGACATTCTCCGAACCTGGATCAAACTAAATCCGCTCCAAAAAGAGCCCCAACCCGATTCACTAGCTGCCAAAATTCTAGCCGTAGAGCCAACCTCGAAAATCGATTTTACAATTTCAGCATCGTTAAAAAACCAAATGGCCGCCAACAGTCAAAGCAAAGTTTCTAGATTTCCCATGAACCCAGAAGCGAATTGGGGGCCGAAAAAGGCGGCATCAGGAAAGAAGCGATCAATAGAAGCGAACGATGCGGATGCAACAAAACGCAGTAAATAGTAAAGAACATTTGTTTCACAGTTACTGTATGCTACGTGCTACAGACTCACATAAAATGCCAAAGTTGGGTTCTTGAATACCATGAATAAGTACCGTCGTTGCGAGTTTTATTTGTTGGTAGCTAAGCCTTCCTTTCCCCAAGATCACTAGCGGTTCGAAGAGAAGTTGGTGGACGCAGTAAATCCGAACCAAACGTATAAACCAATCCGGCAGCCCCAATCAAGACAGTCCGGAGTGTTAATTTCAAATCAGCAAGAGAGGAGGAGGGTATCTCCATTATCGCAAGCGCGCCAGCACCGGCCAAAAGACTTCCACAGATAATCAAAGGTATACGTCGCGCACGAAGTTGGCGAAGGTAGGCAGCTTCGGTCCGTTCGAGAATAGCGTTGCAGGCATTGACAGTACGGTTGTAGGAAGGATCCACGGCGCCTGCTGCTTTTTGTTTCATCGCAGTCTTCAAAATTGAATTTGCAAACTGTAGCAGGCGAGTAAGAGGAGATCTGTGAGGTCATGATTCAAAACAACAACTCAAGAGCATCCTTCCTATGCAAACGAAAACCAAACGAACTCACAGTGTAAAACGTTTCATGCACTTCGTCAAGATTATTCGTCCGAAGAATGAGCTTGCACGATGTTCCTTTGCGGATCTTGACCACTCCTGTAAAGACCTTAGGGTTGGCGTAGCATTTGTCAAGTGTAGCTATCGCCATTACCTGTGGGATAGCACAGAATCGGAATATTTCAGAGCACTGCAGCTTGGACATGTAGGTAAGACAATCTGGACCGAGCTCCAAGGCATCAGTAACAAGTTCATTCAGGCACTGCAAGGATTTCAAACGAGCGTAAGAATCCGCTTGATAGGCAAAGTATCCGAGGTCGCCAGTCTTGGAATACTTTTTCCAGACACTCTGTGGCCAGAAAGCACGACCATCCACGTAGTCCTCCAAATAATCACGAATGATGTTAGTCTTTTGAAGGAACATTCCCATACGATCGCTCAAGCGCACTTCCTTGCCGAAGGATTCTCTCTCCAGTCCTGACTGGGCAAATAGACGACTGAGACCTTCGCCCACCAATCCAGCCACAAAATGGCAATACCGATTGTACTCCGGTATATCCTTGGTTCCCTGTCCTAAATCTTTTCCAACAAACTCCGCCATTCCATCGGCCATGCGCTGCGTAATATCATCAATAATATCTCGCGACTTCTGACTAAGTTTTGCGTAGACTCGATGACATTTCGGAAATTGTTGCAGCAATCGCTTTTCGTCGGCTTCTCCGACTCCATCCATGGACCAATTGGGATTTCCCAAAGCATTTTTGCGAAAGGATTGGAGCTCTCTGATTTTAACATCGTGACTGTCAAAGGCTGTGGTATCATCTTCTACGGTATCCAGGGCCCGCAACACCAAATAAAAAATCATAACATCTACCAACATGGTACTCGGCAACTGCCGGATTACTGCAGCAAAACTCCGTGATACCTTGACCAAGATTTCATCGCAAAAGGCTAGATCTTCTGAATCAAAGGTGTTGCGAATATAATCCGTATCCAAATTGGATTCCAGTGGTTTGAGATACAAAAATGCAAAAGCACTTACGACTTCATCCAAATGACAGAATTGTTGGAATTTGGATTCCGTGTGCACTTTGAGCTTTCCGTAGGCACCTTGCTTTTTCCTGTAACGAGAAGTGGAGACAGCAGGTGAATAATTGTTGAGACGACACTCAAGGCACCAAACAAGCCAAAGTGGATATACTACAGTACTTTCAAGGGATTTCTCGTGTTCTCTTTGAAATTGTTGTAACTTACGATTCATCTCCAATTCTTTCTTTTTCGTTGTCAAACATGGGTCCGGCATTGCCTCCACCACCTAAGTGTTCCGGAGGAGGATCAAATCGTTGAATATTGACAAAATCACAGTGTTTGTCGGTAGTCATGGTGGTTTGTTGGAGATTGGATTCCCACCATCCGTCACCAGCAGCATTTTCATCCGGCAACATCCAGCGTTGAACGATCAATCGAAACCATGGACTGAACAATAATTTCGAATCATCCAACATGTCGATCAATTGTTGTTTGGTAACCCACTTTACGGCATCAACTTCGTCGGGATGTGGTTTTACTGTCAGAGTGGACTTGTCGGGAACAGTAAAAAATAAGACGTAATCAATTTCGTGTTCTCCCCAGGGACTAGAAAACAAAAAAGAGGGGGGGAAGAGGGAAGATAAAGGTGAGTTTGGAAAGAGGAATATGGTGTGTCCACAAATCTATGTAGAACCACACAGTGCTTGATATCATTATTATAATTGTACTAGTACCTTTTGGGACCATGTGTGACTGTATCGGCAGCCCAATAGTGCAATCGGGTTAAAAATTTGAATCCTTCTGCCGGTAATTCCGATGCCGGTATGCCTAATTCGTGTCCTAATTTACGAATGGCCGCATGTTTCACACCGTCCACTCGACCATTGGTCACATCTTTGGGCAGATCTACTTCGGAGGGTTCCATACCATGCAAAGGATGGGAACAACACGTATTGGTCCAGACCTTATAATAATTTATATGTAAAAAAAGCAGAAAGAGAGTGAACGAATAAAAGTGAGATTTTGTAATAGAATCATTCTGAGTAGTAGTGGTAATTCTCTAGTAGTACAGTCGTTGTATAGAGAGGGTTTTTGACGTTTTTGCAAAACAAAAAACAACAAACAAAATGATATATATTATACACCGCACATACATTGGGAAAAGTAATTTTAGTAGATGCTCGTTGTTGTAATAACAATTCGTTGGTAGACAGATCGAACAAGAAGACGGAAAAGGCACGATGCAGAACACCTCTGGGCTGTTGTGTATTAAATACGTGCGATTGTTTTTTAGATTCACTTCCAATGATGTTGTCCTGATAGTCCAATACCAAAACGGTATCTTTTAACATCATATCATCTTGCGTCATGTTCGAACCGTCCCATGTTGTTTTTGTCATCTTTACTACTAGTACTGGTATTTGGAGTAAAAGAGTTATAATAGTATATATACGATATGAGTAATGGAATTGTGTGAGAGAGAACCTGTATTAGTTTTGATGGAGGAGAAGCAGAAGAAGAAGCGGCAACAGAGCCAATGCACCTGTCGTAATGTTAATGAAAGCAACGACTTGATTGTTAATTTTGAAAAAATCATTCATTCCAAAAATCCGTCTTTTCTTACTGTTACTACTACTGGTACCTACTACTCTAGCTAGTAGTAGTATGGTACCTGGTAGACTACGCTCTACCAGTAGCTAGCTACCATACTAGTAGAGTGAAGACTAGTACTAGCTAGTACGAGTAGTAGCCTACTCGTAGTCTCTAGAGTACCACTACGGTAGTAGACTAGAGTACTAGCTACTAGTAGACCTACTACTAGAGAGTAGTAGTACGGCGTGATAAAAAAATATCTTTCACGGGGCTGAAGTAGTCATGGATTATTTTCTGTTACCCCGGACAGTTTATTACGAATTAACAGTTTCGGGAAATAGTCAAAAGTGAATTCCTCCCTCGTGGAAGGATATTCCACCAGTAGAAGTACACTACTATCAGTAGTACTACTACTACTACTAGTCTACTAGCTAGCTAGTACAGTAGTAGAGTACTACTCTACTACTAGTAGTAGGGAGTAGTAGCTATAATAGCTAGTAGTAGGAGTAGTTAGCTACTACTAGTAGAAGTGGTTCGAGACAGTCTTTCACTACAACGCTCTGTACTTTATTGATTACTCTAGCTACTAGCTATTGATCATCCTTTTACTCTCTGTTGACCTTCATCAATCATCCTTCATCCTTCAACAGAGACCAGCCAGAGACCTATGGGATAGGAGTACCTGGTACAAAACAGCAAGACATATTCTAATTTCAACCACAAAACAACCACTGAAAGTCATCATGTCATACAATAACAGCAACAGCAACAGTGACAACAACAGCAATAGCGACAAGAATATCCGTTCTCAGAATAGGAATGTCGCAACAATTGTCCCTCCAGCAGCTCCGTATCCTCCCATGATGGCTACTGCAATTACAACCACAGACACAAGCAACAGTGCTGCTGCAAGCAACAGTAACATCCAAAGATATCCTTCGGCTCCTTTTACCACGGTACGATCTTCTTTGACTTCGAGTCCACAGTATCGTACATCTGCAATCATTGCCACGCAGCCAAGGCAGCAGCAGCAGCAGCAGCAGCAGCAGCAGAATTCTACAACGAGTGCGAGTACGTCCAGTACGGAAGCATCAAATGCAAATGCATCATCGTCTGGTTTTGCCATTGCTTCCAATACGAGCATGAGGCGAGGACAAAAAGAAACAGAGAGCCATTATTCAAAAATGTCTTCTAACAACAACGACAACAAAAACAAAAACAACAATGCCTACAACATGGATCGTCCAGCAACATCGTCCACTGAGAGGAGGACCGGTGGTACCACAAGTGCCACAACCAATACAACAACAACAACAACAGCAACTTCTGCGGGACGCAATTATGCTTCTCGTGTTCGATTTTGTCAATTCAACATGGTAGCCTGTATCAACTGTAAGGAAAACACTACTAGTAGTACTACCACTACTACCAACAACAATAATAGTAACAATCATCCAAATACAACATCCAACACGTCCACCACATCATCTCCACGTGTGGGACATCGCAAATTAGGACCCATTTTGTTGGATCTTCGACAGTTAGTAACTCACAACAACAACAGCAACAAGGATGCATCTACTAGTACTAATACTATAACTACTAGATCATCATCATCAACAGCAACAACGGAAATGACAATGCGTCCCATGTTGTTTACTACCCGTATTGTGGCACGATCTCGTGGAAATCCTTCTCTCGGTGCCAGTGTCGCATCGTCGTGTTTGGATGTTTCCGATATTATTGGAAATATTACCAACGATTATCGACCTTCGCCGTGTGCTACAGGATTGACAACCGGTGCTCTATGTATTCATACATTCACTACTACTACTACTACTGCTGCTGCTGCTGCTGCTGATAATAATGAATCGTTGCAACAACAGCAACAGCAACAAGCAGCAGCAGTTGGAGACGATGATTATTATTCTGCTGGACCAGCATTGTCCTTTAATAGTTCCATTGAATATTTTCATACACCACGACATCATCGTCCTGCCACCGCCGTGGCGTGGCGTAGACACAATTCAAGACACGTAGCCATTGGATTGGTGAGCAGTACAAGTGCTGCTGCTGCAGCAGCAGCACAAGCAGCTGCAGGAGGAGGTGTTGCGAGTCATCATCATATACATACAGCCTCATCACCTGCCACTGGCTTATCATCCAATCAGCACCATCAAGTCACAGGAATGAACCATCGAAATTCTCGACTTCGAAGTGGACCTGCCATTCCTGGTACAGGAGTGGGAGCTCGGAGTGGTGCTGCGAGCACTGGAGCTGGAACAGGAGGAGGGGGTGGTGGCGGAGATCGTGAATTTTGTTGCTTTTTGTGGGACATTGAACATCAATCTACCGGAGGTTCTTCTACTACTGTTGGTACCAAGCGTACCAATTCATCACCGTTGTTTAAATTGTCCCACAATGCGGGAGTGGCGTCCCTGGCGTGGTTACTGGAAGGTGGACAAACATTGGCGGTCGGCGGAGAGCAGCGAAATATTCAACTGTACGATTTGCGAGTCTCGGGCAAAAGTAGTGCAACGCCTCCCATATCGGCTTTTGGACATAATTTTGGAGTCCACGGCATTGAGGTAGATCCCTTTCGTCTGCACCAGTTTGCCACCTTTTCTCGCGCCGCAGGAGAACCTGTCAAGATTTGGGATGCCAGACGCATGGACTCGGTCATTAGCGAAATCAAAGTCGGAAGTATGACGTTCACGACACCTTCCTCTTATGACACGGCGAATAATACGGCAGTTGGTTCGTATGTATCTTCAATGCGCTGGTCCGCACGAGAAGCGGGGGTTTTATCGGTGGCAATGGGCGACGTGGTTCTGGACTACGACACTTCATCACGGCCAAATCTACTGCGATTGAATCACGCCAAGGGTGCCATTTTGGATCTGGAGTTGTACCCTGGAACCTTTGCTTCGGAAACAAATTCAGTTTCCACACACGGCAGCGTTAATAATACAAGACAAAAGGTGCCATCATCGACAGGAGAAACTACCAGAGGAGCAGCTCGCTCGAACGACGATAATCGGTTAATTTCCGAGTTATATCCGCAGCGCATGTTGGTTGTCCTTGCCGACAGATCCGTTCAAGATATGGCGAAGCATACCATTGCGCCTCTGGCCATTTCTCGTCGCGATGGGCGTGTTGTTCACGCTCTTGGAAAGGATGTTTTTTTAGGTTCTGCACTGACTGGACCGTCGGCGATGGAGTCCTTGAGCATTCGTCCCGACGAAGATATTTCCGCGACCATGATGCGACGAGCGCGTTGTCTCAATACCGCCCGCTATTCCATGGACACCACCTCGAACATTCAGGTACTGACCGAAGAAATATCGTTACATCGCCTTTCTCCCGATCATGATGCTTTGTTGCGACTATGGACTTGGATTGACCGTATCGAGGCGCTTTGTACGACGCACAACCCAGAAGATTTGGCAGGTTTGGACGAAGGAGGGATGTTTTGGGCAAGTAAAGGATTTGATGAAACGGGAGTTTGGAAGCTATTGCAAATGGAAAATGAAGCCCTGGATTCGTCGGATAAGAAATTGAGATCAGATTCTTTGGCATGTGATCTCTACGATAGTCCGGTTCGTAGGTACGTTGACTTGATGCTGTTTACAGATAGATGTGTAGCTGCGTTCCTCGTTCACATCGATACTCAAAATCTTACCCTATTCGTTTGTTTGATTAGAGCTGCACTTACTGCATGTGGTTGGAGTGGCCGCTTTGACCTATCCGTTGTATTAGGTGAGTGCGAATCACTTGGAGAATTTGAAAGATCTGCCGCGTTGGCTGTTTTTCATGGCAATCTAGGCTCTGCTGTAGACGCTTTGCAGCGAGGAGCAGATGTCATTCACAGGCACATGGTCGACAAGGCTAGCCAGGCTTTGCCCGCAACTGCCTCTCAATACGCCGAAACCCTCCAGCTAGTAGCCATGTGTTTGGCAGGATTTGGTGGAGTCGACAGTAAATCCGCTGCCTCGCCCGTGTGGAGAAGAGCGTGCGAGAGCCTGATGCGTCGACCCGATTTAAGTGGAGATAACTTGAGGGCAAGTAGAAGTGCCTATCTCAGAGCACTCCTTTCATTTCTCATCAATATCTCATTGGAGAAGGGATATTACGATGTCTTGGATGATGGCCGCTTGAGCCTGTGTGACCGGGTTGCATTTGCTTGTCGTTTCTTACCGCGCGATCAATTGAGGAACTATTTGATGAAAAGAGTCGCGTCGTGTCAAGAATCGGGAAATATTGAGGGTTTAGTTATCTCGGGCATCGAAAAAGAAGGCATTAAAATCATCCAGAGTTATGTCGATCACACGGCAGATGTACAGACTGCTGCCTTGGTGACAAGCAGAGTCATTCTTCCAAACGAATGGACTTCAGAACGACGTGTCTGTGCCGAAATTTTGGATTCCTACCGCATGCTTCTTAACTCGTGGCAAATGTGGCACTCTCGGGCTATGTTCGATGTTGACCGGGCTGATCTTCTTCGACGCATCAAAGTAAGACAGTTGGATGCTCAGGGAGGCAATGTAAAAGCTTTGGCCTTTCAAAGTCGCCGCATTCAATCTCGGGGAAGAGCTGGGGCTCGACAACCTGATCCTGATATTCTTCCTAGTGTCCCAGCACAGCTGGACGCGAGATGTACCTATTGCTCATCGTCCCTAGGACTGAAACGACAAGACATGCACGCCAATCAATGGCTGTCCAAGATGAAACCAGTACTTTCTTGTTGCCCGTCTTGCCAGAAGCCGCTTCCTCGGTGTGCTATCTGTTTGTTGTCACTGGGATGTCTAAATCCATACATGGAGCTGACAAGGGAACGAGAGCGAACGCGACCATCTCGTGGGGGCTCTTCGCTACAAGCCCCAGATGACCTGTCATCGCTTGCTAACCTTCCCTTTGCGGAATGGTTTACTTGGTGCCTGACCTGCAAGCATGGTGGCCATGCCCATCATTTGGTGGGCTGGTTTGCCAACCACGAAGTGTGTCCTGTCAGTGGGTGCAGTTGTCGGTGCCAATTTGATGGTATTCAGAAGCTAAATCGTCCTAGCTTGACCCAACCTGTGGCGCCGTCCCACAGCTTGGAATCTACCGAGACATCTTTGTTCGCAGCACAGCAGTAACAATAATTTTTTTGTCCATCAACACTTGCTTTAGTGGCATTTCCAGGATTGTTCCCCTTATTTCAGTCTTTTCTATTGTGTTTCTACTTGCGATCTCTGAAACGTGTCTACTTGCGTACTGTAGTAAATAATACGTGCAGTAAAATCATGCAGTACTACTTTGGAGTAGCTAGTATGGTACTAGACTACTAGTAGTAGTAGGGTACGGCAGAAGTTGAGGATCAAATGAATCACGAACGTGACTAACGTTACCCCTTATTTGTTACTAAACCTTCCCGACACCGCTAATAATCAACAATAGAAATCGGAGCTACTACGCTTAAATCAAGGAAGTTTAACAAGAGCATCTTACACGAACAAACACAAACAAAAAAGCACCAGCTTTTTCCTTCTCGAATTGAATAAAGGTCGTCGTCGTCAGTATCAAACTGTACATCGTCTATAAACACCATGGGCCCTCCTCCGTCTGATGATGTTAAAATCGGTAAGTTTCTCGATGTTAAGATCTTATGAAGGAGTTATGGATCAAGTCTGTTTAGGCACTATATAAATCGTCAGTTCCTTGCTCGGTTTCGGCGGTTTGTGGCCTGTCCGTCAGAAGTCATGGAGTAAAAATGGCGTTGCTTAGTTACCTAAAGAATGGTCTCTCATAGCCTTGAATTCTGCCCGTGATTTGTTTCAGTGATTATGCGTACCGTGGGTGGTGAAATTGGTTCTGCCTCTTCTCTTGCCCCCAAGATTGGTCCTCTTGGTCTTTCTCCCAAAAAGGTGGGAGAAGATATCCAAAAGGCCACTCTGGACTGGAAGGGTTTGAACGTGACTGTCAAGCTCACGGTGGTGAATCGTCAAGCGACTGTTTCCATGATCCCCTCCTCCAGTTCCCTCGTCATGAAGGCCCTCAACGAACCTGTCCGCGACCGCAAGAAGGTCAAGAATGTCAAGCACGACGGAAACTTGACCCTCGACCAAGTCATTGAAATCGCCCGTCAAATGCGCGAACGCAGCATGGCCAGAAAGCTTTCCGGTACCGTCAAGGAAATCTTGGGAACTTGCAATTCGATCGGTTGCTCCGTCAATGGAGAATCTCCTCGTGATATTCAGCAAGGAATCGATGATGGCGAAATTGAAATCCCTGAAGAGTAATCACTCAGTATGCACTCACTACGGAGAATGATCTTTCGACACCATTCTCCACTGATGTAGTGATGTCATTGGACTCTTTATCATTCTTGTAGCAAGATTTGGTTTATTCATGACGTGTTGCTTCTGCTACATTTATCTCTGCGTTGTTTTGGGGATGCCGATGCGGGCCACTAATTTTGAATACTACTTTTACTCAATGTATCTTTCATACTTAAATTAATTAGAGTCTGTATCATGTTCTTGCGTGCAGTTTTGTCTGTCCCGTAGTTGGTCTCTGGGAGTAGCAGGTGTTGCACAACATGCGTGCATAAGTGTATGTATGGTCTTTGCCTTGCATGGATCTATTTGAGTATCACACTTGCCATCAATAGATCTCTCTGATGGCCACCTGTTTGTTGAATACCACGCTACAGCGAAACCTTCGAGAAGGACGATCATTATTATTCGATTTTACTAGACTAGCTAAGTAGTAGTCTGTTGAGTAGTACAGTACTCGAGTAGCTAGTAGACTATTGTTCTTTCTTTCGTTTAGAAAAGCAAAATTGAATATTACATGCCTGGGTGTAAAATTGCCTGATTCCAATGATCGAAAAAAGTTAAGATCGCGAGCAAGAAAACAGCAGATAGAGCGGAGTAGGTAGGGGTCATCTAGTAAAATAAATACAGTAATAATTTGCACTACTTGTGAATATATTCCCAATAAACCGGCGCTACTAGTATCCAGCTCCAGCTTATCCACAACAATACGTACGCACAATAAAATTATGTTTTCTTCTTCCTCGTCTGGTCCATCAAGTGGTTCAGATGTAATTGGCTTGGATGTTGGAGGACAAGTCTTTTACTTTACCTTATCCAAACTCACCAGCAACACCGATTCCACGTATTTCAAAAAGCACCTCAGCGTGAAACACTTGGACGACAATGTGAACTACAAAGATGACAAGGGTCGCAAGGTTGTCTTTATCGATCGATCTCCTACGTATTTTAGCTACGTTCGTGATTTTATCGTCAGTCAAAACGGGACCTTGTGTCTGCCTTCTTCGTCCTCTACTGCTCCCTCCACGGATGCCCTGGCATTGCGCAAGAATCTTCGAGAAGAAGCCGATTTTTTTGGCATGGAATCCCTCAAAGAGGCGCTCAAAGTCAGCCAACAATTTGATCCCAGTGCCAGCAATCGGGGTGTCCTTTACTGGCTAGGAACCAATCGTGGTCAACAGCAGGAATATGAGAACCCGTATCAGATGGGTGTGGTTAATGTGACGGGTTGGATGGACGACGAAGAAAATGAAGAAGAGGACATGTACGATTTGGCGCGATTCGCACGCAGTCGCGAAGCCTTTGTGCATTACCAATTGCGCCCCGAGGTGGCTCCGGCCGGCAAAGATGATTGGGACATTGAACAATTTAGTTGTTTGCAATGGTGTGGTCATGCGCACAAGAGATTGCCCGTGGTAGTCGACTTGCAAACCATCCAGGTCCAGCCCACGCATTACAGCTTGCGCGTGAGTGAGTGCAAGGGCATGGCTGGTGATTGGAATTTCGAAGCCTCCCAAGACGGCAAGGAATGGGATGTTTTGCACAAGGCCCGTGATGACGACACCCTGTGGTTGGAAGAAGGGAGCGACGAAATCAAATCGCAGCTCACCAAGACGTTGGCTTTTTACAATGATCACGTCCAAGATGACGAATTGTCGAGCGACATTTTGTTGACCATTTTAGAGCAAGATTACCGTCATGCCTGGAAGATTGAACCACCCTGTACCAAATTTTATCGATACTTTCGATTGATTGGGGCCAGTGAACAAAAAAAGAAAAGCAAAACGTCGACCGACAAGAAGGGTAAGAAGAAAAAGGAGGAGGAGGAGGAGAAAAATGACGAGGACGAAGAAGGCGGATGCTTGCACGGTGAAGGATTGGAATTGTTCGGGAACGTCTACGAGCCCTAAACATTTTAGTATATTGTAGTAGTGATTCATTGCAGATTACACAACATTATTAACTGCTGCAAAATGAGGAGTTGAGATATGATTCGGCGATGCTTTGTAAAAGATAGCACATAATTACTTCCCGCGCAAGGAGGATTGGAGGTATGGTTTGACACGAGCCCAAGCTGGGAGATAAATTAGTGTTTCACCACAATGGTTTCTCAACAGATTTGTTTTGTGTAGATTCTGGAAAGAGAAGCAAATGATTATTTGCTGATTCATGCGCCATGAAGCATGGCCACACCTGTTTCGTTGGTAGAAAAGAGGGGTGTAAGGTACTTCCTCAAGGTACTAGCCGCAGAAAGCTACAATTTCGAATACACAAAATGGAGGCTGCTATTCTTTTTTGTCAACACGTCTGCTGTTGATTCGATCATGCTGGGAACCCCAAGCGAAAGCTCTCTACTAGGGCTACATTTGGCTAGGGTGGTGACCTTTCTCCATTCCAAGGTGCCCGTGTGGGAGAGCAGACCAATAGGGTCCCTCTCTTGCACGTGATGCCCAATCCGGTGGGAGTGGCCGGTTAAGAATCTTTTTTAGGTATATAAAGTTGCTTTCCTACTCAACAAAATGGCAAATTTATGACAAGATTTTCTGCTCTTTTTCAGTCTTTTGATCCTTTCAATTGCTGGATCCAGTGTACCAGGTCTAGTAGGGGGCTGCCTTTCCTCACCTTAGTAGGTAGGGATTCGATGCTGGGCTACAAGTCAGGCTTTTGTCTGTGGACTAGCGCACTTACAAATTGCAGTCCCCCAAAGTTTGAATTGTACCTTTTAAACTGGAAAACAAATTAACTGTTTTGTAGTACATGATTCAGAAACACTATGAATTATTTCAATGCAGACCTTTTTTTGCATTACTTCAGACCAATTGCTTTTGTAATCACAATATTCTCTGCCATTTGTTGTTGTTATTGCACTCTGCATTCTTTCGTCTGTAAACATGGGACCCTTTGAATCAGAGTTTTCAGAATTGGGAGTAGTATCTGTTTCTCTTTAGATTCTGAATCATTTTATTCTTTGATTCCTTTTAACTGAAAGTATCATTCTTTTAAATTCAATTAATAGAAACAGAGTTAACTTCATTATTATTTGTTAGTATGTCTTTACTTCAGAATTAAGGACCTTATCACACCTCCCGCTAGCATATCTATTTATGATCAAGATAATTATTTTCCTTTGGGGAGGAGTGTATGATGTGTTGTGTGTCCTCTATGTTCTTATTTACTTTTGCTTTCAGATTTTAAAGAAAGTTAACAAACAAGAAGTATGTTTAGTTGTTCGTTGTGTGGTAGAAAGCTGAAGACAAAGTTTCTTCTCTGGTATGGTTCTATCCCTAACCCAAGTGGAGAGAACACATCCTCAGCACACTCATATTGAAACTTGTCAGCTAAAATTAAGGATAGTGATTAGCTAGTTCAGATGCAAGAGAGTATTAGCTATCAAGGAGTGCTTCTTAAGAACTACTAGAAAATATACAGAGAAACTGAAGGCTAGGACACAGCTTTGTTATTAAAACTCCTACAACATCATGAGACAGGCTAATGTGCTTCTTAGACAAATTCCATTACACTTGAAAACAAAGTTTTGATGGACCTAAAAGCTGATAATGGTATTTTTGGAGACAAACCAAAGAGGAAAAAGAAGCAATCCAAGGCAGCATTGAAGGCAGCCGTCCAAACTTGTTTGGACTTCTACTAACTCCTTCTTTACTCAAGCTTACAACATCACCCTCTCTATCTGTGCTTTCAATGTGCAATAATAGTGAAACTATGATTGCTCAATATTACAAGATAATAGTAGCTGTAATTATAGTTTATTTCATAAAACTTATAATCAAAAGTATACTACTTATATTATTGCCAAATTGATTATATGCATTTGTAGAATTGCATCTTATTACTATGATCAACTGAACCTATTATTTTATCCAACTCTTTTAATTATTTTGAGCACGAAACTTACTCATCTTATTCAATATAAACCTGGAATAACAAAGGAATATCCTCTTATTCTATTTAAAATGTTCAATTATTTTAAGCATTAAAAGCACTAATCTTCTTCAATATTAACATGATAATGATGAAATTATTTTCATGGTTGGTGGAGTAGTTGGAAAGTAGAGAGGAGGCACAAGCTTCTTCAGTTTTAGGCAATTTATAGATTCAGACAATTCACACGCCGCGCTGTTAGTATTTATTCTTATTGTTTTGGCCTATTGCTGATACATGGCAGATTTTTCAGGAAATTGCCTGGCAAAGTCAAAGCTCTCCAATGAAGCAATGCCATCTACATTGTATCCAGCTTCAGATAGACTATTGTCACCAGCTTCAGATAGACTATTGTCACCATTACACGACAACAGCTGCAAATCAGCCGAATCTGCTTGATATTGAAAATTCTCCAAAGGAATAGCTAGAGTACCCCACATAGCCAAACCTAGCTCATACTCAACAGAATATTCATCAATTTCCACTTCACTTGGCTTTGTATTTCTTGCAACATGTTCATAAGGAGAGCTCTCCATTATTTGGTGGCTAGAGTAACCATCCAACGCATGCTCTGAAATTGAGTCCTGAACATCTGAACTGCTGAAGCAATCCAGGGCTATCATGGAACTATCAGCGATATCAAATCTACTGCTGGTATGGTGATGCATTTGTTGTGTCTTCATTGCAGAAAGGTCACTGGCGTTGTTAAAAGTGGCAAATTCTTCTGCTAGCTGGCTGATGTTGCTCTTCACAATGTTGCTAAGCTCTCGATTATAAGATGACTCTTCTTCAACCTGTAGTTCTTCTTCCAAGGCATATAGTCTTAGTTTCAAATGCTGCAATTCAATCTCAGAGCAAACAACACGTTCTTCTAACCCACCAAGACGACATTGTATTTTCTGTGTTTGTTTCTCATTATCCACCATATTCATAGTTGCACTTTGGTTAACGAGATCAGTCAGAAAGTTCTGCAACATCTCCCCTCTTGAAAGCAATTTGTCTTCGCGAATAGATATACTCTGCAATGCCTGTTCAAAACAATCAATCTTCAGTGCTTGGTTGTTAAGATTCTCTCGTAATTCCATAAATGTTAGTTCCTGCCCTGAGACAGAATTTTCATTTCCGCAGACGGCAGTATTATCCATTTGTCTTGGATTAATTTGGCTAATATTTTCATTTGACTTTCCAGATTTGATGGGCACATTCTTTTTGATTGTAGCAGAGGAGCACAAGAGAGGCAAAGTTTGCTCATGCTTGACGATATTGAGGTTCTCATTGTCCAAAAAACTGTCATTTGTAGCTGTTGCCAAGGGAACTGGGATTGAAATATCGTCTGAAGTAAAACATGACAAGGTTACTGCTGGATCAGTTGCAAGCTTGCTTTGGAGTAGTAATGCTTTGTTTTCAAACAAGTTCACTGTAGGAAAGGCAGATACAGAATCATAGTCTTTCACATGATTGATTTCTTCAACTTGAATTTCATTGTAATTCCTATCTACAGAACGTTGAGACTTGGCAGAACTCTTAGATTCTTGGGTTTCTCCGGCTTGAGAAAGGTCGTCATTTGTATCAACCAGTATATGCTTGTCGCCAACAGCTGGGTCATTGTTGGGCAGTTCAGACTGCTTGACTGCCCTCAGCTGCAACTGATGCTGATGCTGAATGCTCTTTTCTATGCAATTATGGCCCAAATCAACACCTTCTTTGTCACTAGTGGCTTCTTGGTCCAAGAGACTAGGCCCTTCTTCTGCATCGAGTAAGATGTTGACTCCAGCAAGTTCTTGTTCTTCACCTTCAAATTCAGAGCCAGCTTTGGTGGGACTTGCATTTTCATTCGCGGTAAGCTTGTCTGCACTTTCAGAGAAACTTGATTTCATTTGTAGATTTTCAATATCACATCCGCTGTCAGGTGACATGGGCAAAGCACCACCAGCGGCAAGTCCATCCTCGGAGCTGTGGTTGCCGGATTTCTTGGTTGATGCTCTTGAAGAATTGTCAAAATTACTCGAGATACTTGATGTAAGCTTATTGCTGCTGGAAGCAGATCTTTCATTACAAATCTCGTCTTCAATCTTGTGCTTAGTCCACAAGACCATTCCGGGCTGGTCACGTTTCGCGTGAAGTCCACCATATTGATGGCAATTCTTGTTGTATGAGAGAACCATTTGTAAAATCAACAGTTCTACATCCCATTGGGCACTAGGGTGGTTGCTGACAGCAGGAGCTCCAGAATTTATTTTGACAAAGCCTTGAAGTTCATTAATCAGCGCCCCAAGCCCTGGTAATGAACTATTAGAACGACTTTCTTGCTGTGACTGCAAATAGGAAATTATTTCCTGCGACACCTCCACCCAGTTCTGAGTGGGCCGGGCAGACTTGTCTAAAAGAACATTCACTATGACACTCAGCGCCTTTTCTCCTCTCATCAATACCATACCAGTTAACATAAGTGGGAGGAGTTTTTGAACAAGCCTATTTGAATTTGCAAGATTGATAGGATAGCCCTCCGACTCGATTTCTGGAACAACTGGGAGTCCAACAAGTTCATCAATAAAGTAGAGGTAGCCATTGCCAGAGCTATACAAGGATAGCAGTGTCTTCTCGAGCTCGCAATATTTCCGTTGACCAACAATGGATGCGTCAGAGGATGCTTCCCTGTTTTCATTGTCATTCAATGAGTCACGTTTTTGCTCGAGAAAGTACAGAATTGCCTTGGGATCTGTTAGCTTCAGGAGACATTCAGCAAAGGCGACAGCAACTTTAGCTGATGATCGCTTATCAATACCAAGCTTGCCGTGTTCATTCTTGGTCAGCTTGTACGGCAACAAAATAAATGAAGTAGGGATACTATTTTCATGAATATGAAATAGCTTGCGGCAGAGGATTCCAACGTATCCCCTTCCTTTTAGAGACGCGGGCACTGTTACGTTGGTACTAACAGAACTACTGTATGTGTCTCGTGCACCCGCAGCTTTGGTCGAAGCAACTCCACCAGCTACAGCCATGGACACCATTTGCTCCAATTTAGAAGCATGGGCAATTTCATAATCTCGCATACGTTCTCGCATCAACGCTTGACACTCCGGGGCTGCAACAATCATCAAAGGTCTACCTTGCGGAGTTCTGATCGATGTTAAATAGGGCACTGTTGAAAGCGGAACTGAATCCAAGATCTTGTTGACGGATTTGTAGTACGCAGCACAAAAATGGCTGCCGTGGATGTCTTGAAGAGTGCACATCCACACCCAAATATATTTGACAGCCATGCTAAACCTTCCTCGTTTGCCTCGCCTGTCAAGGCTGTCACCAATCTGGATCGCCTCGGAAATAACCTTGGAGATCAATCTTTCAATTCTTGCTTGGTCAACTTGATAATCCGGAATGACAGGATAGAAGGCAAAAAGGAGGTCTGACCGTCTCATATAATCTTCCACATCAAAGCCTGAAAGGCATCCATTGACCTGCATTTTTTTGGACTTGCGTGCGGCCTTTCCAATTTCCCACTTGGGAAAATCTGTTGAGAGCTTATCATGAAGTTCAAAAGGTAAAGACTGGTCTGGGATAAAGGTACGGAGATGTCCTAGACTGCAAGGATCAGCTGCAGTCGAAGGATCCTGTTCCAAAAGCCGACGTAATGTGGGAACAGAAGCAGTGAAAATAGAGGCAATGTGGAGTGGTAACAAAGAACCAACGCTTCCAGGGGCACGACAAAGCATTGTGCCTGTCTCGCTTTTTTTGGCATTGCAGAAAGCAGCTATCGGATTCAACACCGCCTCAACGCATTGAGACATGCTCTGGTATAGTCTAGTAATGGCAGCGGCATTGCGTCCATCGGCGTCTTGATTATTCTGAACCTTCTCGTACACCTTTTCATACCATTGTGCTTCCCATTCCATGAGGGTGCGAGCAAGCAAATGCGCCGGTAAGTCACCCCTGTCATCCAGTACCGTGCACGCTCCTCGATTAGCTTCAACCAAAATCGTTATGAGCCGGTATAGCTTTTGAATATCTTCAACTAGCTGTACGGCTAAATCAGTGCTGGACGACAATTGACGTAGCATTTCATTGTGTGTAGGAAACCCTCGCGCACAAGCTGTGTGCAAGGGGAGTCGTCCATAACTCGCGGAGGTCTGCAATCGAACCTTGGCAAGTCCAGGAGCGATATGTAAGGTTTTTTGAATGGAATCCACAGGTGTCTTGGGTGACTGTAGTGCATCGTAAAATGCTGTAACAGATCGTTTACCGATATTTGAGCTTACGATGACTTGAGATCCAGCTGGTCGGACTTCCAGTTCGACATGGTGGTGTGTCGGGAACGGATTATCTAGCTTTGGCAATGAGTAGACGTTTGGCTGTTGAGTACCACTGCTGTCACCAAACGACTCTTCTCTGTTTTGGTTTTTCTTGGGGAACAGAATCTGAATGCTTCGATTCTGTTGGCGGTTGGCTGTATTGGACGATAATGTAGACGTTGGCGAAAGGGGATGTTTTCTGCTGGCATTGTCTAAGATGCCAGCTCCTACCAGCGAAGGCGAAGTGGCACTACCAGAAACACTACCAGCGACATTTTCGAACGCGTTCTGTGTGTTATCAATCCAGTCCTGTTTCATTTGCGGTTGCTTTTGTGGGATTCCACGAAAATCGGGCCGTTGCTGGTCAGCAGGCTTTGGTTCCTTGTGCTGCCTCACTTTCAGTGCTTTATTCTTCTGTTGTTCGGGCCCCATCCTGTCGTAAATGTCTTCGTTCCCTGAAATAGCAAAGGCCGCGAAGGCATCGTCGAGCTCTGTGTGCGACTGCGCAGTACCAGCATGTTTAGAAATATCGGACGACGAGGACGAACTTCTTGAAGGCACGGTTTGCAGTCCTGGCAGGTACTTCGTCATGTTATTGCTGGCAGCTACCACCTCAAAGGGGTTGTGCATCGACCCGCTGTTGCTGTTGCTGTTGTTGCCTGCATCGGACTTGGTGAAGTTTGTACTGATAGAACTCGTATTTTTGGATGCATCAGGTGAAGATGGATCCTGGTTTTTTGAAGCGACATCTTCTTGTACATGGCTACGCGTACTCGTATGTGTATGGGCACGATTGTGTTTTCGCATTTGACGACGGTCTCGATCATTGTCGATGTCGGTGAAATTCATATCATGCTTGTTGTCATCCGATACCGCAGGACCGCTGTGTCCCGATGTCGATGACTGAGAAAGTGATTCGTTGGATTGCGATTCACTGAGAACGGCAACTGGCGTTGGTGGTGGCGGAGAAGTTTGCTTTAGCTCCCCCGAAAATGCCTTGAAGACGGATTGGAAAATGTTATTGGCGGTGCCAGCAACAGCAGCAGTGTTCGTACTGTTAGTAGTAGTAGTAGTAGCAGCCGTGTAAGTATTATTGCCTTGAAAGGAGGCAAAAGCGAGAGACAATGGACTAGTTGTACTGTTAGTAGTAGCCTGTCCAGTGTTGACCTTGGCTACCTTTTGTTTCTTTTTTCGTTTGGTAGAAGGTGTTTGTTTTCGCTTGTCACCGGTACTCATGAGTGATCCATTGTCATTGCCACTGTCATTCAGATATTTTTCATCTTGATCTTGTTTTTGATCTTGTTCTTGTTCTTGTTTGTCTTCGCTCATGCTGGCCGAGGTAGCTCTTAGGTGCTCGTACTTTTCGTAGCTGAGTGCCTTTGGAATGGCTAGCTGGTCCTCCATTTGCTGTCGTTTCTGTAATTTTTGCTGAATTTGTTTTTGCGAAGGCGGAAATAATCTCTGTTTCTTCATATCCTTGTACTGTTCGTCCTGCCGAAACTTGTGAATCAATTCTTTGGCTTGTTCCTTGCTGGCCAAGGTCCCGATCCCTTGTGCATTGTATACCACTTCAATGCCAAGAGATGGGAGTTCCTCTCTGAGAGGCAACATGGGAGGTTTTTCGGTGATGCAGGTAATGCATACGTCAACTGGAAATGGGTTCTGCTTGTCATGATTGTTGTTGTTATTGTTGGAGTTGCTGTTGGAGTTGTTATTGCTGTTGACGGAGTTGACGGACGACTGATTCTGAGAACTCCCTGAGCTTTCAGTTGCTGCGACAAGTCTTTGTGGACTTTCCTCGTTGTCATTGTTCCAGTTGTCTCGAAAGGAGCTGTCAGGTTTGACAACATCCCTGTTGCTGCTGCTGCTGCTGCTGCTGCTGCTGCTGCTGCTGTTGTTTGCTGGTATAGCACCTCCATCTACTAGTACATTTTCATCTGTACCAACAGCTTCAGCGACATTGATGGCCCTTGTAGAAGTAGTCTTCGTCTTCGTATTCGTAGCAGAGGCAGAGGCAGAAGCAGAGTCAGTGATGGTAACAGCCACAGCCGTATTGGTTCCCTTGGGAGGACGCACACTTTTGGGGGTAGTAAAATCACGAGTGTTGCTCTTGCTGCTGCGACTACTCTGAGAACTAATATTACCGCTGTTGCTGTTGCTGTTGCTGTGACTGTTGCTATGTTCGTCTTTTGGATCTGGTTTGTATTTGTATTTGTGCTTGTGTTTAGGAGTCGAGGGAGTTTCAATAGGCACATCGTCCATACCCTGGGGCTCGGGATCTTGCTGCTGCTGCTGCTGCCGCTGATTATCCCTGGACAAGAGGCTTTCTTGAGAGCTCGGAGGATCCATAGGAAACTTGTCTAAATGTTGCAATATTGCGGCTGGTCAAAACAAGTATGGTACGGAGTACGGAGTAGTACGGAGTAGAAGGCAAGTACTGAAAGCTAAAAGCTAAAAGGTAAAAAGCGATGAAGGCAAGGAATTCTTTTCGAGATAGGAGGAGTGGGGAGGAGTACTGTAGTAGTGATTATTCGTTCGAGCTTTTATACTTCTTGTTTGTGTTACAGGATTTGTTGGTACCTGTGTAGTTGGTAGAATACGAGTAATTATATTGTTCATACAACAAACAATACTCTACAGGATACACAGAGGCGATTGTCTCAACAATCATTAGTATGGTACTACTAGTAGTCTACTAGTAGTAGTCCACGTGCTTTTAAGCACTACTAGTACCTGGTACTACTCTAGCGACCACTGCAGATTGCTTTTATCGCAGGTTCCATTCGCCATTCTTTCGCGATGCAGTGGACTACAGTCCTACAGTACTACTACCTGGTACGGTAGCTAGTTAGAGAGGAGCACGGCGGTAAAGATACTACGGAGCACCAGTACCTGGTACTACTACTACTACTAGTAGGTAGTCTGTACCGTACTACACTGGACTGTACTTAAATACTACTTCTTGGAGTGAATAGACTACCTCGTAATACCGTACCATGCTGACTGCTGACACGATTTTTACTACCAGGTACAGTACCTGGTATTTATTTCCATTTCTTTAATTTTATTGAATTTTTGCATCGCTCAATCTAGTAGAATAATAGTCTTATTTAGATAGACTTGTGACCAAATGGATCGCTGAAGCAAACTCGGTCAGCGTGTAGAACTTAATTCCGAATGGAATCAGAAACTCATTTGTTTAATTACCAAGTACCACGTAGGACTCTTAGCGAGGAGTCTACTACTAGTAGTTGTAGAGTAGCTACCAGGTACCGTACTACTAGTACTAGTCTACTCTGCTGGTACTCTAGCTAGTACTCTAGCTAGTACGAGTAGTAGCTACCGTAGTACCAAATAGCTACTATTAGCCTAGCAGTAGATCTAGTAGTAGTGGAATCGCTGGTGGCGGTGGTAGCAGGAGTACTCGAGTACTACTTTACTCCTCCTAGTAGCTCTCTCTGGTAGCTTGAGTAGTAGAACCACCTACTACTACTACAACCAAAGTGCACCACAGTAGTAATAGTACTGCTACTACTACCAGTAGCGATTAGTACCAGTACCTCTAGTGGGGAGGTACTGTAGCTACTGTTTTGCTAGCTAGTACTACTAGTAGTAGAGTACGACTGCGTATGTGAGCATTGAATAAAAATAATAATGAACATAGCTCGCGCATTGCGCGCACAATCATGCAATAACAACATAGCAGTACGCTAATAGTACTAGAAAATAGGTACTCCGGAGTACGATGTTAGGTACTTACAGTAGTTTCTACGTAATTATTGCATTCTGTGAATTTCTAGCGATCAAAATATAATTAATATCACCAGGTAGTCTAGTGGTACCTGGTACCGTACAACTACTGTAACAACTGGACTACTCGAGCACACCCAGTAGACTAATACTACTACCAAGTACTACTCTAGCTCTGGTAGTAGTAGTAGTAGTAGCTAGTAGTAGTAGTAGTAGTAGTAGTAGTAGTAGTAGTAGTAGTAGTAGTAGCTAGTAGTAGTAGTAGCTAGCTAGTGGTAGTAGTAGTAGTAGTAGTAGTAGTAGTAGTAGTAGTAGCAGTAGTAGTAGTAGTAGTAGCAGTAGTAGTAGTAGTAGTAGTAGAGAGGAGCAGTACTACGTAGTACTCGAGTAGTAGTACTAGGGGAGGAGCAGTAGCTAGTAGTACAAGAGTAGTACTCTAGGTAGTAGCTACCTGCTACTACTACTAGGTAGTACCAGGTAGTCTACTCCTCTACTTTACCCGGTACCGTAGTGGTATTGACGAAAACGACAATTGTTATTTCTTAATAATACCGTAAACGTGTTATTGTAAAATAAATAGCCTAATACCAGTGACGCGCCAAAAAAGACTCCCAAAAAAATGATGCGCCGATTAAGATTTTTAAAACGAATGATGCGCCGATTAAGATTTTTAAAACCAATGACGCGCCGATTAAGATTTTCAAATCCAATGACACGCCGACGAAGATTGATGTAAACACGACTAAAAAACGATAAAAAAATTTCTATCGAGTAAAAACACTAATAATAAATGACATGCCAAAAAACCCTCCGGAAAAAAGTGACGCGCCAATAAAGACTCTGAAAAAAAATGACGCGCCAATTAAGATTTTTAAAACGAATAATTTTCCGATTAAGATTTTCAAAACCAATGACGCGCCGATTAAGATTTTAAAGGCCAATTAATCTTATGATAACGAACATTTTTAAACGGCCTGACGGTTATAATACGATACACTCAGGAACATTCCTTGGAAGAAGGAAATACACCCTTGCTTGCGACAAACAATAGGAAGCAGCGTGTTTTTTTTATTGAGCCAGATGCCAACTGTCGAAAGGTCGAAAGGTTGTTGTCTGCTCCCTATCATTATGCGCCAACAATATCAGTCAACGTGCACTAGTGGGCCATTCCTGAAATTGACTAATACCAAATTCATTGAGCCAAACCACCATTGTGTTCGTACTGTAATGCAGTTGTTAAGGATACAGCAAACCTTTCGAGAGCAGCTGCATTACAGTACGAATAAGCCGAGCGGATTCGCGGCGTTGTAGTTGTAAACACTCGTAGTCGACATCGCCCTATGGTATTGAAAGGTTGATACGCTACAACGCCATTGATGTCGACTACGGGTGTTTGAGGAAGAAGAAGATGACGATGAGGAGGAGCAGGATGATGACGAGGAGCAGCCATAGCCTCACTATTAGGGTAGTCTAGTAGTCCTAACAAGTAAAAAATATATCTACTACATATTTATTCTGGTGGTAAATGATAGAGTATAAAAGTACTGGCAAACCAGACCCAGGAAAATATATATTTATATGTATTATTACCTACAGACCTGAGGAATGTATATACGGGATTCCCGCACTAATAGAATGTATTTATTCTAAATAAAGAAGTACGCCCGTACATATATTCCCTACTTAATTTGAGTATTAGAATATATTCCCCTAAGTAGGCCTCCAAATTTTAGCGTTGTATTGCAATACACCACTTTTACCACGGGTTAAAAGCCGTACAGCGAACAACTGTGCGTCCCTAAGCGGTCGGCATACAGCCGTCCACGTCAGCTAGCGTCAAGGGTTTTCCCCTACTAGGGTTTTCT
>Ga0210036_1001469_pt1 | contig 26534 bp, 26 predicted proteins | sample CryGeymeta201515_FD_185469 | JGI IMG/M metagenome (GOLD analysis project Ga0210036, IMG submission 185469) | Groundwater microbial communities from Crystal Geyser aquifers in Utah, USA - Crystal Geyser metaG 2015-15 (SPAdes) (version 2) | ecosystem: Environmental > Aquatic > Deep subsurface >...
CTCAGTGTTTGCGTGTTCAACACCAGCAAGTGCTCTTTACGGGATGATGCTAATGCATTGCTGAAGGAGTCGATCCTACGGCAACCAGGTTGTGAGCCTGATGCTTCACCGCTTAACCACTTCAGCTACCATCTGAAGATAATGCCTCTGAGCCAAAAGAGCACCCCGCCATGGGGTCAGATAATGTGTAATATATAAATCCTCACAGAGGACTTGTCGGACATTGAGTTTGAGAACCCAGTGGAATCTCCGTTTGCCGGGCAAGAAGATTCCGCCAAAGACCACAGCGAGACACAAACCGCAGACGTTTCGGAATCAACCCCTGAGGAAAATCACCCAGATCCATCCGATGACCCTGAAAGTACGGATGGTACGTTTGATAAGACTCCAGAGGTAAGAACAAAGTCGCAGCCGAGAATTTCGGTCAAACCTAGATCAGTTCTCCCAGTCGAAGATCGTACGAGTACGGAAACGGTTCCCGTAAAGAAAGTAGCTGAACCTGCGATCGTTGGTCCAGCTGTCACACTTGCAAACAATACGGAAAAGGTTGAAACTGGAGAACAGAAAGAAGAACTTAAACCAAGCACACCTTCCACAGCGACCACAGAATTGGCAATTCCAGCACCTGAATATGATTTCTTTAGCAAAGTCATTCATTCAGTGGTAGGCATGACACGAGCCAATGCCTATGATCTTTGTATTTCTCACGTGACGAAAGTTTGGTACAAGGTAATGTTGGAAGAATTGGAGCCAGGGGCTGTTGTTTTGGATGTCGGAATCGGTACAGCTAGTAAGTTTCTACAGAACTTGCTTTTGTTCTTGCTTCCTTGTTGTTATTCGCATGTATTTGATTTACAAATGGCTCTCATCTCACAAACTCGTTCTCCTTATTGAAGCTCCACTAATACAGAACAAAGATCTTTTAATTGAAAAGAATATTCGAGTGATCGGGATTGACAATGACGTCGATTACATTGAATCATCCAAACTTCATATTTCCAAAGCGAAACTCGATCATCGCATTCGAGTCTATCATCATAATATTTACAAAATGGATGAATTAAAAGGAAAACTTCTGTTGCCTCGCGGAGATGAGGATTTCACCCATGCTCTAACGGAAGAAGTCCTCTTTGATGCCATTTTCTTTTCTGGAACGCTACCAGTATTGCATGACAAAGTTGGAGCTATCAATGGTTTGGCTAGTTGGCGAAAACCCAAATGCAAAATCATGGTTTGTCAGGCGGCGCAATACGAATCTCTGCTCACTCCTTTGGCCCGAGTGTTCAAGCCCATGCTGTACTATTTGACGAGTGTCGATCACGGAGAGCTTATAACAGAGGAAGAGGCAGTTCATCTTTTTGAATTGACAATTCGCAGGGAATGCAAGCTCGACGTCACACATCACGAATCACTGGAAAGCTACAACAACCCACTCGAAGCAGCATACTTTACCATTTTAGAGCCAATGTCGGAAAGGGATAGGAAAGCTCACGAGGTAGCGGATCGCATCAAGTAAAAAGAAATCAAGTGAAAAGGGAAGAGGTGGCAAATAGACTTTACATAGAATCGACGTTACATAACAATATAAGGATCTGTACTGTACTAGATAGTCGCCCTGTTGTTGTTGTCGTTTTCGTTTTCTAATTAGCACTGGACAACACCCACACCCTGATAAGCATCGAATATAGAATGAGCGCACACATTATAATAGCTACGTTTACACCCTCCTTGTCTTGTGTCCTATTCCCGTGTCACAGCCAGACACGTTTGCCGTGCTAACAAGATGCTCAAAGTTTTTATAACGATCACCTATATTTTTTCAGCCATGTTCGTTGACCACACCATGTGCACAAATAAAAATCTGCGTGAACAGTACAATATTGTGGGCGTCACTTGAAGCAAGGATGCCAACGTATTATTATTAGTGTCAAGCACGTTGACCCTACCAACAAAACGAGTTGAGCTCATTCATGAAGAGAGTTTTGTCCCGGGACTCACGACACCTCAGTAAAAGCGAAAAAAATCTTCATCCCCCAGCCAAAGCAACAGTACACCATGCACAAAACTTCGAAACATAAAACATACCAGTGGTACCCTCGTGTGTTTGGCGAAACGCTGCCGCACAAGCTGAACGATGCACAGAGCAAACCGTTTGTTTTTGGTGCCAGTCCTGGTGGTAGTAGCCGTCTTCATCCAAAACGTCGTAGCGTTCCTACCAGTTCCCTCCAGAACTCAGCACATTATTTTATCCAATAACCTAGGGTCTGGTGTCTCAACATCCAGAGCATTTATCCGCCAAAACCCGTCAGCTGTACGGCAACGATTTGCTGGTACGGTTGAAAATAACGCAAGCAGTAATGAAGGTACTGGTAGTATCGATAATATCAACCATGATGTCGAATCGATTAGGAAGCTGCCGTTCCAACCTTCCACACCAGCTTCCCACTACGACACCATTATTGCAGGAGGAGGCCCAGCCGGTTTGCTTGCAGCCATAGCGCTCGCACAAAAGTTTGGACCCAATCATAAAATTGCGGTCTGTGAGAGACGAACTGAAATTCCTCCGTCACCATCCGACGCGGAAGTTTGGAATGATGTTGCCCGGTTCTACTTGTTGGGGATTGGATATCGAGGTCAGACTGCTCTTCAGAAATTTGGTGTCATGGAGGATTTCAAAAAAGCAAGTGTCGAAGTCAAGGGACGTCGGGATTGGCAGCCCGGACAGACCAACATCGAAGACGGAAAAATCACTCCGAGCAACAAGGATCCTCCCAGTCGGGTCTTGGCCAGAGATAAGTTGGTCGGTCTTCTGCATGAGCACCTGGTGAAAAACTACATAGAGACTGCTTACCAAATTGATCTGTTGTACGGATATGAAGTAGAACCGGTGGATTTTGGCTCTGCTGAAAGTGATCCTGTCGTTGTTCGTATTTCCAAATGCCAAGATATCATCATTGACAATGCAGAATCGCAGGACTCGAAGGAACTCTGTGATGCGGAGAACTCAGTGATCGCCACAACTTGCTTTTTAATAGGATGCGACGGAGCAGCTCGCACGGTTGCCAATGTCATGGAACAAATCGATACAGAACGATACCAAAGAATGAATCCTCTGCGTCGGGCTCTGTCTGGACAAAAGCCTTTTCGGGTTACCAAATTCGAAGACGACAATCCACGCGTGTACAAATCAGTCCCCATCCTCCTCCCACCAGATTGGCCACAAGGTTTGAACTATTCGGCGCGCTCCCGTAATTCACGCATCACCCTGGAAGCTCTTCCTTCTGACGATAAAGGATATCTCTGTGCCTTGCTACTGATGAAACCTGACGATGAACTGGCGCAACCCGATGTAGACCCTGCGAAACTCCGTGCCTTTTTCGATGAAGAATTCCCACAGTTTGGGGCTTTGATCGATGATGACGAAATGGCAAAAGTAGCACAGAAACCAGCGTCTAGGTTGCCTGTCTTTCGCTTTGCAGGACCTCGTCTCAACATGAATAGCAGGACAATTGTACTGGGAGATGCAGCACATACTGTTAAACCGTACTACGGCCTTGGGGCCAACACGGCGTTGGAAGATGTACAGGTCTTGGTAGAAGTGCTCGATGAGGTCACTACAAACAGTAGATCAGCCGAGAATGTCAAGGATATAGTGCCCCGCGCCGTGCAAGAATTCTCCAATCGCCGATCGGCAGATTCAGCTGCGCTGGTGACAATTTCTCGAAATATGGACCGCCCCGGCAAGCTATTCTTTTTGAATTTTTTGTTACCTCTCATTCTGGATGGAATGTTTCACAAGATGGCTCCTCGCATTGTAAGTAAACTTTGTGCTCGCCGAGATGTCAGCGTTCCTATTATTTCTTAATCTCATACGTACGTCTCTGTGCCACTCACATGCGTGTGTTTAAAACTTCTGTAAAGTTCGGTCCGAATATGTTTGGCATGTTCCAGAAAAAGGGCATCGGATTTAAGCAAATCCAGAGAAAAAAGCGATTGGATCGAGTATTGCAATTGGCGTGTGTTGGCACTTTCCTTACCAGAGTTGGAATGTTCGTGAAAGCATTGATTCTAGTCGTGGCAAAAGCTAGTGGCAAAAGTCCTGCTGTTGTATCATTGGGGGCGTTACTGGGAGGAATCCTCTGGGCAGCCGCAAGGAAAGCGGTATCTGGAAAGAAGGTAGACGCTGTTACAGCCTAAAACAAAACATTTACCGGAAATGATGGCTGGCATCAAAGGTTCTCCACAGTTTCAGTTAGTTCTAGCAAGTACGGAGTGAAGCGAATAAATAACAATATGATTTTTGAGCTTCTATTGCATATTTTAAGGAATGGCCTATAGCAGGCCATGCAACATGCAGCTTTTCACGTTATTGGACTGCAATGCTTTGTTGGGTTTGTTGGGTTTGTCGAGGTGATGTGGCATAGGGTTGTTTTGACGGAACAGGTGGTTGTTCTTGTTGACAAGACGTTTCCGAGGAGCAAGAGTCAGACTCGTTGCTAATACTACTAGCTTGAATTCGTCGCGAGGCTTCTCGTCCTTTATAAATTCCTGATGCGCTTACTTGTTCGACATGCATAGACAAATGAGTTCGGTAAAACTTGGCTGCTTTGGTGTGATATCGTCTGTTCCGCATGGAGCTGATAGCACTGCTTCCCATGTGATGACGTTCAAAGAATTGTTGTAGCTGTTCATTACCACCCTCTAGCATTGCGAGTATTTGTGCGTGAGACCAAGTATCCATATCCAAACTGCGGACAAAGCTGGTCTGGACTCCGTAACTTCGATGCTTGCCACTGCATTGCAAGCACATGAGAGCTCCGTAGCTTACTGATGCCCACTGAGGATGCAAGGCTCCACAATCCACGCAAGTGGTATTTCCGGGCAACGAATACAACAATGACCTGGCTGCGGCAGGAAATTCGACGCCATCATGGAGAGGAAGACATCGAATCGATTCCAGTTCCGATGCTGTTTGAGAAAGGACGTTTGTAGTGGGCATGCTTTTCTTAATGTAAGAAATTGAAGTCATATGTAGGGATCACAATGGATAATGAAATACAGATACACAAGCAAAGACAGAGTGTACACAGAGAGACTTCAGATGTGTTTGAATGTCAACGCAAACTTCTGATTGTGCGCAACGTTTATGTGATGCAGAAATTATTTATTTTGTAATAGTAGTGATGAGATGTTGTCGTGGCAAAATAAATAAATGAGACCTTCAGTTTCCGCCGTCAAAGGAGGGAGTTCGTTTTCATGAACCCCCGGTGACACGACTACTCTAATCCGTCCACGACCGTTACGAGTGAAGTCGGACGTTGGCCTTCCGCTTTCATCCTTTAGCAGTCTACTTTTCAGGATATGGGTGAATAATCGGAGTATGACAGCAACTGTAGGCTCAGGAGACAAAAATGCCGATGGTGCGTAACGATGAGGAAGTACTCTAGCTACTACTCTAGTATTAGTACTCTAGTAGCTAGCTAGTAGAGTGCTTACAACGTACTAACACCTGCATTAGACCTACTTATTCATTTATTGGTGATTACAGAAAAGTTACTCGTCCATATTTGCATGGTTACTCGTCTATTTGCATGGTTCTTAATTATAAGAACGAGTCTGCTCTAGTAGTAGTTCTTGTCCATACCGGGCAACTAAAAAATGAGGTGCATTAGAGTGCACCAGCCATGACACAGCTACTGAATACTGTAGCTTGCATTGCGATTGTAAAGAGTAGCAGTCGTAGAAGTCCCCAAACAAAAAATGCCTTTCCTTGAGATATTCATGCACAGAGTAACCATTGCAGGTAATTCCAGTTGACAATACGAGAATCTTTACTCTAGTAGCAATTACCCCGAAGTTTGTTAATAGAGGGAAATTAGTTAGTTGGTGTCACGCACCGTGATACCGCCGTTTTATTTAGAACCAAAATGATTTATGGTAGAAAAGAAGCAGGTATCAGGGGGAAATCGAGGTACTGTATCGTTCTCAGCTGTCTGAACTCTTGCTGCGTGGTTACAAAAATCAAAAATTGAGCATTGTTGAAGAGTCAAAAAAAGGATCCTCTCGAAGCCCGAATTGATGATATTTTTGAGTATCAGTAGCTATATTGCAATGTTACAAGACGTTTTCCTGATCTGCAGATCATTTAGCCTAATACGGCACAGGAGGAAAGTAAATTGTGGTAGGTAGAACGGCAGCCACTAGGCACTCGTGATTCTTCTCTACGTCTTGATTATATTTTGGTTCATGACAGCGTGAGACTTTTAGAGGCGTTCCGAGAGAGGCAACAGGCTAGGTGCACCCCTGCTTCAAGATACAAATGACGGAATCGGAAGATCTGAATTCTGAATCCACTCAACGCTCGTTCATCACATTTCCTCTCTTGCACGTTGTATGGCAAGCTCCCATATCCAGGACGACCTCAATTCGGCAAACCGAACTGTCACCACCACCACCATCCTCTGATGGTGGTGCGGAGACTTGAACACCAACAGTAGCCAATGTTTGTTCCTTTTCACTCCACTTGAGTGTCTTGAACAAGAAGGGCTTGACCATCATGAGCTTCCATTTGCCATCGGGTGTTGTCTCAATGGTGTGAACACGACGATAGAGATCCTCGATGGTAGTGGAATCTGGATCAACATCATCCCTGTGAGGATTTATATATTACACATTTTCTGACCCCATTGCGGGGTGCTCTTTTGGCTCAGAGGCATGATCTTCAGATGGTAGCTGAAGTGGTTGAGCGGTGAAGCATCAGGCTCATAACCTGGTTGCCGTAGGATCGACTCCTTCAGGAATGCATTAGCATCATCCCGTAAAGAGCAATTGCTGGTGTTGAACACGCAAACACTGAGCCAAAGCAAGACATTATTACACTTCCTGCACTAGCGCACCTGCTACTCCAGTTGTGGCGGGGTGTGTGAGGATTTATATATTACACATTTTCTGACCCCATTGGGGGGTGCTCTTTTGGCTCAGAGGCATTATCTTCAGACATCCCAAAGTATTTTTTTGCCGTGCAAGGTTTTGATCTCTACCATTGAATTAGTAGAGCATGCTGCTTTCATTTTGGGAAGCAACAGGTTGTAGCGGGTGGGTTTTCCATACAACTATTGGCTGTGCCTAATCGTTTGTGTGTTGTTCTAGGTTAGTCTCATCATCTCTTCATACAAAAGAATACAATGATATTTAATATTTCAATATCGTGATGTATTACGTGCGCGAGTAACTCGTAAGAGCTCTAACGCAATGCGAGTAATGCGATCTAACCATAGCCTTGGCCCTATTGATCCAATGTGATATTATCGTATCTTTCTTTTTGTCACACTCCTATCATGACTACTAGCTAGTAGTAGAGAAGTAGTAGTCTTCTACTACTACTAGTACTACTACTACTACTACTACTAGTGCTAGAGTATTCTATTGCATCACTGCATCCATCTCTCTCGTAATGAATGCTACTGTAGATGGAATTAACTTTTCAAGACAAGACCAGCTGGCCGCTTCAAATTATTAAGTTTTTATTATTATTGCATGCAGCTATATCAAGCTATTTTTTGGGGATCTGCCTTCTTGCGCCAGTACCACCAAGCAGGACATGCATTCTCTCTTCCTCGTGCACTTCGTGGACGGGGAGGACTGCATTGGATTGCTTCGACATGCATAATGGCCGGCGACGACAGGACCGATTTCGGTGCAAATACAGATACCGACAACAACTTTGAGAACACCGTAATGAACGAAACAATCCATCAAGCCCGATCTGAATTCGAACAAAAGCTGCAGTACAATCTAGATCGGTTTACCAAAATTTTGCTAGACGAAGAAGAATCCAAAAATCAACTGGAAACTCCCGGCAAGCCGAACCCCCTGCTGTCGTGGCTCAAAGTGCAGTACGGTAACAAGAAAATAGATCGACTCATGGCAGAAAACATGCAAGCCATATCACCAAACGATCAACGCGCCTATTTGCAAGACTTTTTAAATTGGTTCCGAGCAGAGTTTCCCTACTACCACGATCAATGTGATCACTGCCAAAATGAAGGCTGTAGCTTTCAAGGCAATGAACCTCCTAATGAAGAGGAACAAAGCTATTCGAAATATATTGATGCAACAGAGGTATATATGTGCAACGTATGTCACAAGACAACTCGATTTCCTCGCTACCTAGCGGCCGCGGAAACGTTACGTCGACGCAAGGGACGGTGTAGTGAATATTCCATCTTGCTCTATCGTATCCTGCGAATTCTCGGGCACAAATCACGTTGGATTGTTGATTGGGCCAATCACGTGTGGGTGGAAGTGTGGATGGAAGGTCGATGGGTTCACTTGGACCCTTGCGAGGCATCCATCGATGAACCTCTGTTATACCAAAGGTGGGGCAAGACGCAGACTTTTATTATTGCATTTGAGGCCCCGCTGAAATTGAGAGATCACAGAAAAGCAACTTCAGTCAGCCATCGTGTATAACTGATGTAACACATCTGTATACCTCGGAAAAGCAGGAAGCTATTCAAGCCAGGCGGTCGGAGGATGGGATCACCAAAGATGATCTAGCTGCGTCGTTGAAACGAGCCAACAACCACTTGCAATCGACTTCCTTGGTGGACTGCATTGCGCATGAGCACATAGAAGACTCCTAGAGGATCCTGCAGTACAGGTGAAACGAAAATATTGCAATTGACAATTCTTAATGCATCAAGCCTTCTCACACGGTAGAAGTTCACCTGAGCGGATTCGACGACCGAGATTTCAAACTTCTGGAACTTCTCAACCGCAGAAAAGTTCCCGATAGCCAATGCATCATGTCACGGGCCTTGCTGTTTCGGCGACGACAAGGCGGAGTACTATTGCAAGATGAATCGGAATCGCTCGATAGTACTTGCGCCGCTTCTTGGGCATCGACTTTTCCAATGCGGCGAGCCTTTTTGCGATCTCCAAGGGTACTCCATCGAGACACGATAAAGAGCTCGTATTCATCCAAGTATCCTAATTCAGCTTGCTCGTTGTGCGCCTCCAAGACTGCTTGAATATTGGCATGGATGTGTTTTCGTCGCTCTGTTTTGTGCAAAACGTGTTCCAACCCTCGCATGCAACGCTCATCAGTGTCGACAGGGTCATCATCACACTTTGATTCGGCGTCCTGTTTGGCAGCAATGTCGGCATCTTTCTGTTCCTTCAACTCATCCGCAGAGTAATAAAGATCGTTCCGTAACTCACGAGGCACAGGGTCCAAGAAACACTCCTGGATTTCACCGAAGCAGACTTTCTTTGTAACCGTACCTTCGTCTCCCTTGTGTTAGGATAAGCGGGGTTGCAGTCAGCAGTTGGGATTAGCCGTGTTTGCGGGCACATGATATTGTCGTGGTGATGCGCTTTGTCGTGGTGGTGTGGTATCTCTGATAAAATAATAAGACCAATCGACTCAAAGCACGAGGCATTACCTGTATGATTTTTTCATGCGTTCATAGAAGTTGGTCCTACTAGTAGTGGTGCACCTGTGGGCATGCAGCAGTATCTACTAATCTAGTCCCACGCCAAAAAACTGCATGCAGCTCGGAGCCTCTAAGTATGATCGTGTCTGAATACTCAATTATTTTAGAACTTTTGGTCTCAATAGGTAGTAGAGTACCTGTTAGTCAACACTAGTACCGTCAGAGCCGGCTACATAAATTAATTATTACTCTAGACTACTTGCTGCCAATATTGTTTCCTCAAGCATCTATTCACCTGGACACCTAATTAATTAGTCAGCCACCTGTCATCACCGAGTCTACAACTTGCAAGCTAGGTCTAATGTATGCCCATTTTACAACGAGCTACTACCACGTATAGTCTAGAAGGTGTCTATTTTAACACCAGATGAATATAAACAGTTACTCGTCCTACTATTTGTAGAAAGAGGAGCTTTTTATTTAGCTCGATACTGTCATTATTATTCTTTCCGTTATTGGTGTAGTACAGTAGTATACAGGGTGGGAAAACATCCAGCAACTTCTGCTTTTGACATTGATAAACCAAACCAGTTTCGAGGACATACTTTTGCTTGGGAGACAAGGACAAGGATTGTGCGATGGCAGCCAACTCAGGATGGCATTTTCGTTGCAGGTGCATGGACTCATCTAGTCTCGTAGGCCGAGGCCGCCAGTTGTATTCTACTAAAGTACGACGCATTATTTATTTTATCCAGGACTGCACACAGCCCGGACGGGGAAGCGAGAGAGCCAGGTTCCAAAGCAACACACATCCTACCATATAATCACTAGTACACAAGAATACTACTAGTAATGTGCCCGAACCTGCTCGATTTTTTAGTACCAAACAACAGTAGACTTGTACAACTTTAAATAAATGCTGAAGAAAACTACTATTATCGGATTATTATTATGATTATTATTATCACATTGTGCAAGTCCAGTCCTACCTGGTAGCAGCGCAAGCACGATTGAACCCAACCAAAGTAGCAAGTATGCCTCCTTTTATCGTCAGTTTTAATTCCTTTAAAAGAGCATAAATGCCAGGCGCTCTACGGTTACGGGCGAACCAACAATTTGTTTTTTAAAAATTATTGAATACAATCGAGGCAAAGAAGTTTCGTAACATCAAAATACCTTCATTAATAATACACATACGACCTACTGGACGACTACCTTGGCAATCCATGGCCAGTTGGTTTTAATAATCCTTAATAAGCAACAGAGTACCAGGTAGTACACACTACTCTTCACAAAAATCTCACATCTATTTGAAATCGAACATCGCACACTTTTAAAAAAAAGTTGAGTTACAGACAGCAATAAGAATCCAATGAGGGACTGCGACGAGGAGTCATCTGCTTTTCTGGCATCCATGCGGAGAATCGGACCATCACACCAGGCGTGTCCAGAACCTCCCCTACCTTCCACTGGGGATCATTACGCACCTCCGTCAAAGGAGGAAGAGAAAACCGAAGAAGAGGACGACGATACTTCCCGGCAGGAGCAAGAAGATCTATCGACTACGTACTGCGACACAGATGGAGATGGTTCTACCACTTCGGTATCTCCTTTCGATAGTTCCCCGAACAAGAAGCTATTACCGACTCCTCCTCCTCCTCCTCCTTTGATCCAACAGAACTCTTCCATGATGACAGCTCTTACAACAAAATGCAAGCAAGAGCTTCCTCTTTATGATTCAGATGGAACCACGAGTCCTGTTGAGGAAGCCAATCAGGTGAATCCAAAGTTAATGGAATCAAGAATATCCGATTGTGACGAAGAGAAAAATGATCCAGAATGTTATCAGAAAAAGATTATTAAACGGCAGCAGGAACGCAAGTTGGGCTGTGCCATGTTCCTGATGGGCTTAATAGGAGTTGTCGTTGCAGCTGTGCTATTGCTATTAGAACTGCAAAAGGAACCCACTTCCACAGACATTGCACCGACCGAAGAAGAACCACAATCGGCATCGACTTCTGAATTGCTAGAGCTGCTCGACTTACCAACATCGACACTGAACAAACTTCGGTGGGATGCAGAATCGGATGCAGAATCTCCTCAGGGAAGAGCCTTTGCCTGGTTGCGCCAGGATCCACGGTGGATGACAGCATACGATCAACGGAGGGCACGACAAAGGTACGGATTGAGTGTACTGTACTATGCTACCAATGGAGCGGAGTGGAAATGGAATGAGGAGGAGGAGGCACGCGATTCTTCCTGGTTAAGTTACGAGGAACACGAGTGTTTTTGGTTGCCAAACAAGCCTTCGCTTGCTTGCGATTCTGCGGGACATTTGACTTCCTTAGGTTTGAATAATTTTGGGCTGAAAGGATCTCTACCGGAAGAAGTATGGACATTGCTCGCACCTGAAACTCTTTCCAACGTTGATTTGGGCAGAAATAATATTAGAGGGACACTGGAGACATCTATTGGGCTGCTATCTAGACTGACGAATCTGGATCTTGCTCTCAATCGATTGACAGCGAACTTGCCAAGTGAAATTTCCAAGTGTCAATCGTTGCAGGCTTTGACGCTGAATGACAATAAGGACTTGGAAGGTCCTATCCCTACAGAAATAGGTCAGATGGAAAAGCTCCGAGAACTTTGGTTGATGAATGCGGGCGTATCAGGACTCATTCCGACTGAAATCGGCATGTTGACCGACTTGCAGGTATTAGATCTTAGCGGTAACAAGCTCACTGGTACAATCCCACCTACCATGTTCTCCTCCCGATTTGCGAGACTTGATGATGCTGGCTCTCTACACACATCGCGGACTTCCACCTCCGTCACTCCCAATGACGTAGGAGCCGGCCTGCGAGATCTCCGACTAGCTCGTAACAAATTGTCGGGGTCCATTCCTACTGAAATTGTTCGCCTCGAAGCGTCCTTGACCAGCCTGGATCTATCCGAGAATGATTTTCGAGACGTTGCGCTCTCTACAAAGCTAGGTTCCCTTAGACAATTGACAAGTCTTCGATTGCAAAGAAACCAATGGATTGGTGGCATTCCATCAGAGTTGGGTCTTTTGTCGGACAGCCTTGTATCGTTGGAATTGAGCGAGAGTCTATTGACAGGCTCGGTGCCGTCTGAACTTTTGCACCTAACAAAACTACAGAAGTTGTACTTGCATTCCAACCCGGAATTACAAGGACAAATTGTGGGTGACAAGGACATTTTAAGCAATCTTACCGAATACGCTCCTTTGTTTCCCGTGGGAATTCTCAGCAACTTGAGGGAGTTCACCATTGAGGAAACGCCTTTCTCGGGTTCCTTGCCCTCACAACTGTGTGATATTGACATTCTTACTTTTACTTGCCGCCTTGAGGGGCTGTGTGGCTGTGACTGCGCATGCGACAAACCTACAGCGAAGCCCATCTCCATACCAACCACCAATCAAGATGCTATTCGCGAAGGCATTCTCGAATTGATCCCGAGCTATACCCGCGCAGCCATTGAATCTAACCCTGAGGGACCACAGGGCCACGCTTTGGAATGGCTGCATGCGGACCCAAACATTTTAAGCTATTCTAATTTCAAGCGGCGCCAGAGGTTCGCCATGGCAACTTTGTACTACTCTCTGTACGGATCCAAGGCTATGTCTCACGAGGATTACTGGCTGCTGTATGACCGACATGAATGCTACTGGGTCACAGAACAGATGAGCTCTATCGACTGTGAATTACTACGCAAAGGAGGTTTCTTTGAATCTACAATTGTTGGTTTGAATCTGGCCGTCGATGGCGGTATTGATGGAAACCTACCACCAGAAGTGGCCATGTTGGAGTCTCTTGTGTCTCTTCGCGTCAACAATGCAGGTCTCACGGGTTCGCTGCCGACGGAAATCGGTTTGCTTACAAGTCTGCAGCAATTTGAAGTCAGCAGAAACGAGCTCCGGGGTGCACTCCCTTCGCAACTGACTACACTGACAAATTTAAATGTTTTGGATTTGTCATGGAATCAGTTTTCGGGAACACTTTCCCACCTTTTAGGTGAGCTGACTCTGCTGCACACCTTGCGACTGAACGAAAACTCGTTCCGCGGCAGTATTCCTACGGAGCTAGGCGTGTTGACAGAGATAGAGGAATTGTTGCTGCACGATAATGATATGCTCTCAGGGCGGCTTCCAGCACAACTTGCCAATCTACCCAATCTTGACGTTTTGACGGTTAATAGAACCTTCTTGGCTGGTCGCGTCCCTCTAGGTCTCTGTTCACTTGAGCATTTTAATTTCTCTTGCTCAGTTTGGCTTTGCGGTTGTGATAGTTGCGAATGTAGCTAACAATAAATGCAGAAAGTCTGCAATAGGGATTCCGGGAGATCAGTATTTTGGTGAATGCGGTACCACGAAGGAAGGCAGTGTAAACCGCTCTCATTCGGCTTTTCAAGGCACTGTGTTGGGCAAAAAATTCATAAACGTTCATAATTTAATTTTTACATTATTATTTGTCTTGGACGCAAATCTCATGATTCTCTTTTATGCCAGTAGCGAGTACTTGTACAGAACATTAAAGGATGGATTAAAAAAACCGCTAGCATTTTATTAGGCGTGTGGTGGAATCTGAAGTTTCGAAGACAACTGTGCCATTTCATCTAGGTTCATACCACCGCCTACAGCTGGTTGATACGTTTGTTGTTGATGTTGCTGTTCCGGGTGCTGTCTAACATTAGGTGTAGTGGCAGAGGGGGCAGTAATTTTTGACCTAACTCGATCGCCACCTCGAAAGTTGGCCAGCGCTGTTCGTTTCACGAGACGCAGGGATCGGTTCAAAAGATTGTTAGACAGCGATGGTGCTAGATGACGGTGATGATACGGTAGGCGAGTTTTTGTATAGACTTCGCTCTCACTTTTCATGGCCAGCACTCTCGACAATGACGATGACTTAGTCTCTATTGAAAACTCGTTTTCGTGAGCATCCTTCAATCCAAATTGCAACGCCTTTTTGCGATCTTCCGCGGTTCGAGCTCGACAAATCTTGCGCAATTTGTTGGCACGATCATCAAATTGGTCCAAAGAAGGCAACTGTTTCCGAAGCTCCTTTTGAATCTCCAGAATTTCTTTGATGTAATTTTCTCGATGTTCATCGACATCTTCGGCGGCATTCATTTGGTATTGTTCCAACCCTCGCAAACAGGTGTGCTTGGCCATTTTTTTGCCCTCGTGGTAATTACCCAGTATAGTAATGCGAATTTCGTGTTCTAAAAGCATTTTGAGATCTGGTTTACTGTACCATTTACCGGAGAGCTTGCGTGGGTCCGAGTATGTATAAATTGTCACTTGTGGCGTCGCTCCGAACGCTACTCGCTTGATTAGATTATCACGGTGGACATCGAAAATTTTCATCTTTGTCATCATTGCTCCCAAGGATTCGTCGGCCTCACCGGGATCCTCACGATCGGCGGCAGTAACATTTTTCTTCGTGGCTTCAGCTAGTAGTAGTGGTGGTGGTGAAGGAGATGGCTGTGCGGAACTATTCTTTTTCATAGGATCCTCGTACGTGGCCATTGAATGTGTGTTGAGTATCCTTCCTTTTCTTCCACTTTTGGCAGAAGTACGCTCTTTTTGTACAGTTTTTCCTTCCTTTCTTGTGGATACTGATAACAATGATGAAGGTTTCATTTTCTTGTCGAATTTGGGATTTGGTTTGTGTCCAGTTGTTCTTTCCTTTCTTGTAGATTTTGATAACAATGAGGGAGGTTCCATTGCTGTCTTTTCAATGTTGGGATTTGATTTGTTTTCAGTTGTTCTTTCCTTTCTTGTGGATGATGATAATGATGAAGGTTCCATTGCTGCCTTTTCACCTTCAGGATTTGATTTGTGTACAGTTGTTCTTTCCTTTCTTGTAGATTTTGATAATAATGAAGAAGGTTCCATTGCTGTCTTTTCAACTTCAGGATTTGAATTGTGTACAGTTGTTCTTTCTTGAATTGTAGATCTTGATAATGCTGACGGTTCCTTTGTCTTTTCAATTTTGAGATTCGATTTGTGTACATTATTTGTTCTTTCCTTTCTTTTAGATTTAGATTTTGGTGACAATGGTTCCACTATTGTTGCTTTTTCTGTTTCAGGATTTGAATTGTGTACAGTTGTTCTTTCCTCTCTTGTAGATTTTGATAACAGTGAGGGTTCCTTTGACCTTTCAACTTCAAGATTTGATTTGTGTACAGTTGTTCTTTCCTTTCTTGTAGATTTTGATAATGAGGAGGAAGGTTCCTTTGTTGCCTTTTCTGTTTGAGGATTCAATTTGTGCACAGTTGTTCTTTCCTTTCTTGTGGATAATGATAGTGATAGTGATGATAAAGATTCCTTTGTTGATTTTTTTGATTCAGGATTGGATTTAGATTTTCGAGGAACCGATTGGGATCGGGTTTTGTTGTTGACCGGTTTTGATACAGCAGAGGATGAAGGAGCAGCTAGTACTGCTGTCGTTGTAGTGGTGGATGATGAGGGTTGTTGTGGAACCCATGGGATGATTGCTTCACTTTGGGGTCGTGGTCGTCGTCGTTTGCTCTGACTTTTACTTCTAGTAGGAGAAGTTGATGAAATAATCGTAGAGGTACGTTCGTTTCTCTGGCTTTTGCTTTTTCGTTGTTGCTGCGGCTTTGTTGTGGTGGCTTCCAAAGGCGATGGCGATGGCGATGGCGATGGCGATGACGATGACGATGACGACGATGACGGAGAAGGCGAGTCAGTCTGGGAGATGGGTGGGGTGGACGAAGTTTTAGGAAAAGAAAACAGAGCCTTCAACGTGTCCATGGATTGTTCCTTCGGCTCTTTCTTGGGTAAGGTAGAGTTGGGAGAGGGAGGTGGCTCGGGAGGGGAGAGTAGAGCCTGTAGTCTCTCGTCTTGCTCCTTTGTCGTCTTCTTGATCTGGTTGGTGCTAGAGGCTGCCGTGGTTGATGCATTCCGTCTGCTGCTACCATTCAATGTATTTTTTACCGACAGTCGTGATCGCTTTGGCCTAGTCGTCGTCGCGCGAGAGGGCGAATTCATTATATTGCTCGATTATGATGTGAAGGCCGATACGAATACTGCTGACTTTGTGCACTGCCAGTTTGTTGCTGGCGTTGATTGTTGAAGGGATGGATGGTCTGTTGCCGGTTGTAGGTTTTGCCGGTTGGTGTTGTTATTACGTCTAGTACCAGCTACTGGTACAGTTGCTATTGTACAACCTAGTAGAGAAAATAAATATTTTAATATTCTAGCGATGAGCTTAGTAGAGAGAGCTGCTACTGTACCTGGTACCGGTACTAGCTACTACAGTAGCTGCCAGTACTACTATTATTAGTGTCATGTGTTGTTCTTGTTGGTCCGTTGGTTCTTTGATGCGTGGCAGAGTTCTACAGTACTGGTACTACCAGGCAGGTAGTACCAGGTACTAGAGGTATTTTTACCTACCAGTACGGAGTGGCACCAGGGTACCAGGTAACTAAGACTGTCTTCTGAGCAAGACAACATACTTATTACGTACTTACTCCGAGCACAGTTGCTATTGTAATGGTACCACTGGTATCAGGTACAGTGAGGTCCCAGCCATTTACTCCGATTTAATGCAATGCCATTTGACAGGTGCGAGAAGAATGTTAAAATATTTTGAGTGTACTACCAGGTACGGTACTACTCGAGTGCTCTACTAGACTACTAGTCTAGTGTAGAGGCTGGCTGAACCAGTAGTCTACCTGGTACTCCTGTAATCGAGCACTAGTAGTAGAAGTAGTAGTAGTAGAATACTAGTAGTACCAGTAGGTGCTACCAAATACTGGCACTGAGAGAACCGAAATAAATCCTCTTTTTGCGATTACAAGACACTTTGCACGACTGCCTTCTTTTGGTCACCAACTTTCCAGCTTTTGTGTTCTCTTTTCTCGAATTGCGAGTGAAATAATAATACCAGGTATTATTATAACCCGATCTCGTGGGTCGTGCCGTGGGATGATTCCAAGTACCACTAAGATATCAGGCTATTGCTAAGATTCTTGACACACACAAACACACACACAATGCCCACGACGGGATAAATCGGCCCCGGTAACACCAGTCGCTTGACTGAAGGCTGATCAGGTTGTTGTCCTCGTTCAACAATATGCAAGGTCGAAGTCGCTCCTGGTCGAAAGGAGAGACACTGAGCTGGACCTTGTTGACCCAGAAAAAAAGGAGTCAAGTCACCGTGAGCAGGACACGTCACCCAAATGGCACACGATAAGGTACAGCAAAAGTCGTGAGGTGGAAAACCGGTATCCTCTAGAATCACTCGTTCCGTATCGCTCAACACAATTCCCGTTCGATGATTGAGCTCTAGCAGTCTTACTTCTGTATCTCCTGTCAAGACGTGTTGTTGTACTCCCGCAACGACCAAGCGCGGTGCTGCGTTTGGATCCCGAAAGGGTGCACGGCGAACATGTGCCACGACAGCATGTCCAAAACCAAGTAATTTGTCGATTTGGGCACTTCCAATTGTAGCAGCTGTGATACCATTTCGGAGCCTCGATTCAAACGTTTCCATACCCAGGGTTTCCAGTGTGCTGGCATTTAATTTGTACGGCAATCCAACCTCTGCCAAGGCCAGGACATGATCACCTATTCGGATAGCATTGGTATTGGCCGGGTTCTTGAGACGAATGTCTAATGCGTTGAGACTACCATCGTTCTTGTTGGTACCGAAGGTTCCGCGAATTGTAATAGCATTGGCATTTTCGTCGGCTTGAAAGCTGTTGGTTCGTACAAAGCGCGAGGAAAACATGACTTTTCCATTATCAAATTCCAAACGGAGGACGGCTCCGTCTCCTTCGAGCCAGTGTTCGTACGACTGGCCCCGCCGAGAAAATTTAGCTGGCCCATTTTTGTAAAGAATACCTGATAGATCAAAAGGCACTTTCCCCGTTACTGGTAATGTTTGGGCCAACCTGGTTTCAGCCGGCAGATCCGAGAGAGCTGCTTTCCAGACGGACGGAGACCACGTTGATTTTGTTGCAGGTGAACCAAAATTGTTTGACAAGCCATACGACGAACTAGCAATGCTAATAAAGAAAAAAGATATCCGGTAGGTGTAGTTCATTCTCCTTCAAGTGTTGCTCTATTCTAAGAAGAAAAAGTGATGTTTGTTGGTGACAGTAGTCGTAGTCTATTCAATGAAAAATACCCCCTAAAAAAACAGAATTATGGTGATCGCGCACTTGATCTGAAATCTTATTTCCGTTTTTCTGTTGTGTTGCCTTCATCAACGCCCGCCTTCGCTTCGTCTCCGATCATTCTTTTTCTTCTTTCACAAAAGTATTCACCATGACAGGAACCAAAGACCCTCCGACTATTCACAAGACCAACGGATTGAATACTAGCGATGCCAAGAGCAATAATGGCAATCGCAGCGTCCTTCACGACACCAGCTTCAACTTTGAACATTCGCGGTCCATTGTTCGCGGTGGAAGCGGCGGAACAGCCATGATCACAGGGAAAGAGAACCCATCCTCCACGAAGCAAGCACACACAACGGATAAAAGTGCACCATCATTGATGGTGGGCGAGGCCATTGTTTCTGCCGGTTGTTCGAAAAACGTGCCGGGAAGAGGCCGTGGTCGTGGCCGTACGCTGCCGGCATGGATGACGAAGCAACAGCAAGATGCGTTTATGGACAAAACCGTTGTGACGGAAAAACTTCTTTTGCGTGCAACATCTTCTTCCGATAATACTATGGAAGACTCTAAGCCGGACTCAAGCCAACGAGAAGAAGAAGAACAACAACAACAACAACAAGCCAACAAGCACGGGAAGTCCGAAGAAATGATCGCCACCGACGAAGATTCGGTAGCGCTGGAGCGTCCATCCAAATTGCCACGCGTCGATACAAGATCTGGATTCGCCGATCAGGCAGTCAAAGATTCTTCCACTCGCATTCATCCCGACGATGCTGTTGTTGTCCACAATGATGATTCAATTGTACCAGTATTGTTGAAGGCAGTTTCTGGCCAACTTGCAAGTGGCACAGTAAAACTGAATTTGATTATCAAGCTTTGCGCCGTTTGCCATGTGTGGAAGAAACAGGACGGCTTCACGAAGGGCCGTTGGAAAGTTGCCGGAAAGAAACTTCGCGTTTGTAAGGTTTGCTTGGCCGAGGACGGGGAAACGCTTGCTGCTTCTTTGGTGACAACGACGGTCGAGAACAAAGATGTGGAAGAAAAGCTTCCCGCGAAGGAACTTGCACTCGAGACTATTTTTTCTATGTCACCAACGACAGGGGCTGGGGACTGTCGTACTAATAGTCATTCTACGGTCACCGAAATCAAAACCATTCGCAACAGCGTAGCTGGGACGATCGTTAAAGAAATGGAAGGGCGAACCTCAACTGTACCCCTTCGAAAGAAGAGTATACAGGGGGCTCCGTCTCTTCCTTACGGTTGGAAATGTTTCTTTGATCGCCGTCAAGGTCAGTACTACTACCACAATAGTTTTGATGGGACGACGTCTTGGGATCCTCCTTCTGTGAATGAAGATGTGACTGTAGAGTCCAATCCATATCCTGCTCCATCTGAATGGGCTGGGTACTCGCATCCAGAGTACTATGAGTGCAGCTACCGTCATACGTCGCAGAACAAATGGACCTCGGAGCGCAGTGTACGTGGTTACCCTAAGACGAATTCTTATGGCGTCGGTTACTACTCGTACTAGAAAGTCAACGATTGAGAAAAAAGTACTTTTGTGTGAAGGAAGTGAGGCCAAAGCGAACTTCAATGTTTCAAGTGGTTGTCCGTGGAATTCGTCAACCCGTTGCAACAATGCCCTATTTCCCGACAGAGTAAGGTGAGCCGAAGCGTGGCGAAGAATCGCATCAGACACGGCTCTGAAGAGGATGTCAGCTCTATGAAGTCGGAAGATATTGGAAGGGTCAAATAAAAATAAATAATGATACCATCACTAGCAAATAAAAATCAAGTGTTCAAACACCGTCACGGATTTAGTTGGTTATTATTTATATTTGAGACTTCGACGTGCATGATGCGAGAGTAACTTTGTGAAATGTTTTTAATAATAATTGTTTGCTTTGCTTTGCTTGCTTTCCATCCCTAGGTAAAGGTTGGATCATAGGCAGCTACATCATCGTCTTGATCGTCCTTGGAGGGCGACGTCATGTCGTAATCTTCAAGGCCACCTTCATCATGGTCCATGTTGTATTCTTCTGTATCATCACCAGTATTATTGTTCGTAGGACTTCCACTTCCCGTAGTTTCCATGGTATGATTATAGATAAGTCCTGGGTCTGAAGCAAAGAGTTTGTGGGTTGCACTGCCCGTGGGGTCCATGTGGAACTTGACGTGATCCGATTGTTCCAACAAATCTTCAAAATCAGGTGGTTCCATCAATGCTGCCTTGTGTGTGCTGCTAAAAGCTGGTGTCGAATTGCGTCGGTGCTGCGAATAGGAAAACAGAGAATTGGCAGTTCCATTGTTATTCTTCTTTGTTGGAAACGTGCTGCTACCATCCACGTTCATAAGATTCTCGTCGGCTCGTTTGGACTTGTCGACCACGTGCTTACCACTGAATAACGTTGGCAGTCCTCGATACTTGAACATGACGTATCCCAGTATCCCACAGACGACTGCCAAAATGGGGACCACAATGGCAGCCGGAGAAATGCCGGATCCTTCCGTGATGGTTGTTGGTCGAAAACGTGCTGAAAATGTGGTCCCGTCTAAAAAGTAGGACAGTTCGGTCGGTACCGAATTTCGAACGTACTGACAGTGTTCACCGTCGTAGTTTTGGGGACAGTTGCATCCCGGATGTGCAGCCGTTGGACTTTGCACTTTGGATTTGCACGTTCCCTGGTTGGCGCAAAAGCTGATTTGTGATATTTCTCCCGATTCAGTGCAATATTCCGTAGCTACGTGCTGACAGCTCAGACCAGTGTACACTTTTCCTAACTGTAAGTAGGCATCATGACAATCACAAACGTACTTGTTTTCATGTAACAAGCTTTCTACGCAAGAAGCATCGTTATCACAAGCGTGTCCGTCGGGACACATGTTGATATACGAATCATTGGGACCAGAAACAGCGACCGAAGATGTCGAAGTAGTGCTTGTAGTAGTAGTGGTTGTGGTCGTAGTATTCTTCTTGTTGTTCTTGCTGCTGTTGCCGGACATGATTGACACTGTCTTATTGCAGGGTACTGGAGCTATGCGTGTGTGTGAATATGTTTCTACTGCTAGACTAGTCTAGTCAGCAGGTGGTGAGAAAAGTAGTCTGCCTGTTGGCTAATAATAGTAGACTTCCTCTGCAAATGATTCTAATTTTCATTGCTGTGGACGTGCTGCGAGAGATGGAAAGAGGCGGCCTCTTCTTCAAGACTGGCTTTGATCCCGTAAGTATTCAAAAAATTTGAACAACAATGCTACACTGTTCCTTGTTAAGTCAAGCAAGGCGGCAACTATATTTGAAGAAGTCATGCATAAGTCGCACACTCTTTCTTTATTTGCACGACTGAAGACGACATTAAACTTCAACTTCAAAATCAAAACAGCTCTCGAACGAACGAACGAACAACAACAAAATTGAAAATTCACTGCTTCTATCCTCTGCTATCGTACAGTACAAGTCTTTAATGAAATCCTTTCACAATTAAAAAATGGCTCTACTAGTAAAAGTGCTGAAATTACTTAAATTAATTCCAAAATGAAATCGTAATGCGAACTCTTGGGAGACTCCGACCGATGCATTTTAATGTAAATTTGTTTTTTGCTTCACTTTTTCACACTTCGTTCGTCTCATATATTTATTTCCTCGGCACTTTCATGTCAACTCGTTCTCGGTTCCGATAAATCCCAATACTTTATTTCATTTCATTTCAACTTGACAACATCATCCTTTCTTTCGACAACCGTACCATGGCGATGCAACGTTCCCCAATCAACCTTGATCTCGCTCACCTTTCGCACGCACTCTCCAACGGTTTCCTTTTATTACGGTTCGTCCGTCGCGTCGTCCTCAAGTCAAGTCCGTCAACAACAACGACAAGTTTCTTTATTTCACCCTACACTCAAAGACAGCCTTTGCTGTTGTTACGGTCCGTCCCTCGCGTCGTCCTCAAGTCATATACGTCACAAAAACAAGTTTCCTTGACCCTACATTCCAAGACAGCCTTCGCACGATCCCTCTACCTCTTGTGTCTTGCTTTTGTATTCAACACACAACATACACGGCGTTTCAAGTCTCTCTTTATCTGCTCGAGTTCACCTCCAGCAATACGGATACGAACGTTTATCCAAAACGTCGAGGTTGCTCGCTTCAAGTTCTCAAGGTCCACCACAAAGGACATCATCAACTCTGACACCTTTCCTCGATCCTTGCTCCTTTTTTCGATCCTTGCTCCTTGCTCCTTTTTTCACTCCTTTCCTTGCCCATTCCTCTCCTCAATCTCTTCTTACTCCTTTCCTTGCTCCTAGTCTCGCTCACTCATTCCATTCTTCGCCCACTCCTTTTCTTGTTCATTCCTTTTCTCACTCCCTTTCTCACCCATTCCTTTTCTCACTCCTCACTTGCACGCTCATTTTCTCATTCACTCTCCTCGCCCATTTCTTTCCTCACTCCATTGCTTCTCTCACTCACTCCTTTTCTTGCTTATATTCCTTTCCTCTCACTCATTCCCCATTCCTTTCTTCTCGCCCATCATTACTTTCTTCCTCCTCACCCATTCTTTTCCTCACACACATTCCTTTCCTCTCACCCATTCCTTTCCTCTCACCAATTCCTTTCTCATTCCTTTCCTCTCTCACCCATTCTTTGCTCACCTACTTTTCCTCTCTCCGCCCCCCTATTCCTTTCCTCCTCTCTCACCCCATTCTTCCCTCCTTCCTTTCTGGCCCATTCCTTTTCTTTTCTTACTCCCGTCGCCACTCCATTCCTTGGTTAGAGATTCAATAAAGTATCAGTTATTCGTTCCGTTTGTTCTTTCCCTTCAAATTTCCCCCCTCCTTTCGTTCATTTCTTTATTTTCAAACAAGGTCACGAGCATTACAGTAGTACTGTAGTAATTTTAGTTTGATTACGAATAGTAGCTCCTTAATAGTCGTTACATTGTTATGGTCGCTTTATTATGTAGGACTACTGCTGCTGCTGCCTATGACTATGCAGACATGGCAACAGAAAAGAATTGTCGAACAAAGGAAATACCCAAAGACAACGATGAGCAAGAATCTTTATTTTCTTGTTTGGCTGGTAGTAAGACCGCCGCATTTTCTTTGGAAGTTAAGGAAGCCGCCAGGATAGTTGCTGCCTGTTTTTTTTTACGATTCACGGGAGACACTTTCTTGGTGGTATCGGAAGAGAAAAAATGGTTCGTCATGATCGAAATCGGACTCGGTCCCAGTATTACTGGACTGAATTCTGCATCCTCTGTACGCTCCGTGCCATCACCCATCCAGTACCTTTCGCCATCGGCACTGTAGTCACATTCGTCTTCACTGGATGACGATGATGGAGTTGTGCTGTCCGTGTCACTCCAAGTCGTAACATCATCATCCTTGGTTGCAGCATCGTCGGTGGGTTGCTTATAACACGACGGTTCTTGTTCTTGTGCTGTGTACTGGAGTTTGCACAGAACAAACTGAATTTGCGCCAAGTAATTACCGTATAGTTCGACGTTAAATCCAGCCCGGGGCAAGTAGGACCAGAGACGACACTGGTAGTGTCTGGCCTGTGATGGCTCTAGCTGCGATTCGAGTGCGTTCCAGACAGCCGCCAAGGCAATGTCACTCAGTTGATGCTTGGCTCCCACATTGTACTCTGTCACGGCCAATTCCACCTGATACTGAGCATGATTGAGCAATTCATTCCATAGTATTATTTTGGATGATCTATTTCCTGTATGTTTACTATCTTCGTCGTCGTCGTCGAGTCGGAGCAATGTCAAAAAGTGTCGGACAAAGAAAATAGACGTCGGTCCGAGTGCGACATTCCACTTGAGTGATAACAGAATGGTACGTTCCATGTCCAAAATATCGTTGGATGTAAAGGCACCACGTGACAACTCAGCCAGAGAGTGAATATCCAGGCTAACGGGTTCTAAAACCTTCACGGCAATGTACATGGAAGCAGATGCTACCAACTGTAAATCGGCAGCAGTCTCGATAGGCGCATTGTTGTTATGAATAATATTATTATTAGTTGTTGATCGTTGCTGCACCACGCTCGAGTATCGATCCATAATATTGTAAGTGGCATAAGCAACAGTTTCTCTTCGAAAATGACAATAATCTGCAATCTCGTACATCAGATCAACCATTTGATGACGTCGTTGTTTATGAATTTCTGTTGGAGAAGACTGTTGGATCCGACATGATGATGGAGATATGGGACCACCCAAAACGTACATGGCATCGTTGAACAATGAAGATGACAAGGAGGATGAGCTATTGCTGCAGTCTTTGTTGTTGTCCTTGATATCAATGTTGTTGTCATCATGATCAGAAGAATGGAGATAATCCCTTCGAGCATAGGATGTTTGTTCCAGACGACTCATGAGTTGTAATTGGTCCAAAACATCTTCTAATGGAGTGGACGAGGACAGCCACATAACGTCCTCATCACAGCTCGGTGGACGAGGTTCAAGTCGAAAGGTTGTTTGCGTCATGGTGTGATTGAACTGTAATGGATGATGAATGATCGATGAATGTAATTTATTATTATTATTATTATGATATTACATTAGTATATTATATTATTATACTGTTATATTTTATTACAATGGTGGTATTGTATGCAGGATGCAGGGTTGTGACGAAAGTTGATTGCGCGGTGCTCGCTGGCTGGAAAAAAAGAGAAAGTAAAAACCAAAAGCGGTTCGTTTTCAATTCACCTTGCGAACTTGTAGTCCCCTGGTACTGTACTACTGTAGTACCGTACTTGAGAGACGCTCCTGAAGCGATTACTTATTAGTCTAAAAAATATGCGGACATAGGTGGCATCTACCAAACAGAATACCAGGTACAGTAGATCATAGTAAAACAGACCAGCAGCTCTTTCGAATCACGAATTCATTAAGAAAAACTAAAATTGAACACTTTTGTAAAATGTCAGTGGCAAAGTTTGTGGGAATTTAGATACCAGTGAACGTGCACTCTTATTTTCACCGACTAGAACTAGTAGACTACTAGACTACTACTCTAGCTAGTAGTAGGCTCTAGTAAACTACTACGTAGTAGTAGGAGTTGGGGTGTGGTACGGTACTCTGGTACCGGTATCAACAGTCTGGGCAGATTCAGTCGTCGTTCCAGGCAAAAAAATAGCAGTAGACTACAACCAGTACTAGCTACTAGTCCTACCAGGTACAGTACAACGTAGACCCTAATATGGTACCGCAGGTAGCAAAAGGCAAAATCCGTTTGCCTGTTTGCTACGGTAATACTAGCTACTCGAGTAGTAGGCAATACCCTCATATGTCGACCAACAAGAAGAAGTGAAACACTAGCTAGACTAGACTGCTACTAATAGAACCTACCAGTACTACTCCAGAATTTCTCGAAGAAAATCTACACCGGAGCCAAATGGGTAAACTGAAATAGTTACTACTAGTAGATCTACTCACAGCTCTCAACATACAAGCGATTATCGATATGAATAGTAGTAGTATTCAATAGAAATCGGATTATAGCTACAAAAGTTCACTGATTTGTCACTAGCACATGACTGTTAACCTAAATGTACTGAAGGTGAATAATATTCTATCGAAAAAACGTGCTCTTGGGTCATCGTATCAAAGCCTCAACGATTGGTCGAAGCAAAAATATTGTGCTTGGTACAGTGTATGTAGCAGCCACAACATTATTTTCATGGATATCCCCAGGTTTATCGACCAAGACATCGCCATTCCTGCTTCGTGGATGATATTATTATGTATTTTTGTCTGACAAGGCAGTGCCGTCGAAGCAGTCACTGTCGCACCCAATGGAAAAGTTGATACTATTATGATGAAAGTATTGGAGTAGTAAACTTTTTGCTGCTGTACGACACGGGCTCGTGTTTTATTCTTTCGCAGACCAAACGACCGCGTGATGTGCCGAAGCTAC
>Ga0210036_1001477_pt1 | contig 26369 bp, 19 predicted proteins | sample CryGeymeta201515_FD_185469 | JGI IMG/M metagenome (GOLD analysis project Ga0210036, IMG submission 185469) | Groundwater microbial communities from Crystal Geyser aquifers in Utah, USA - Crystal Geyser metaG 2015-15 (SPAdes) (version 2) | ecosystem: Environmental > Aquatic > Deep subsurface >...
GGGGGGGGGGGGGAGGATTGAGTGAGAAAAACGATTTACAAAAAATAAAATAAGGTGCCTCCCTCATCAGAATCCTTCCTGTGGCTTCCACCATATCTGTAGCCACATGTTTCATCTCATCTTTGTGAACTTTTTAACTTACGTCTTACTAGATTGGCGTGTAAAACACTCCCGGCAAATAACTTCCTTGACGGCAAATCGATCAATGGTATGGTGCGTATCCATGGGTCCCTGCTGTCCCATGGCGGTAAAGCTACTGGGAAGAGAAGCACTGCGATGCATCCTGTGACGCAGCTCAATCTTGGGTGGCAAAATAGGACAATCGTCGTGACAAATACGACAGCCAAAAGCTGCACCGCAGCAAGGAGCAATCATGGTACAGTTCCGCTCGTAATGCGAACAGGGAGGACGAGATTGTTCCATCCGCCGGATCTGTTCGCTGGCGGCAAAGCTATCCTCTCCTCCTCCCTCGTATCCGTTCGCGGTGGTGTGAATGGTCAGGGGCGGTCCGCTCGTCCCTGACTGATAGGACGCCTCGTCGTTGGAGTCGTCGGATCCTCCACTGGACCCCGACGTAATGCTTCCGTGAGACGAATTTCCAATACTGCTGCGTCGACCGTCCATTAAATGTTGGATAGACTTACGGCGACTCTGAGGACTGATGGACTGATCCGCGAGAATGGCCTTGATGCTCGCACGGCGTTCCTTCTCTTCTTCCGCGGACATGGATCCCCGACGAGGAATGCGCTGCACGGCGGGCCTCGCTTGCTGTCGTTGTTGAGGTGGAGTCTGCGATGACCCTCCAGTAGAATAATTGTCGTAGTGGCCGCCGCCGCCGCTCATACCAGGTTCTTCCGAGTCTTCCATATCCACGTCCATGGCATCTCCTCCTTCTCCTGGTGGTGGCGCTTCGTCAATTTCCATGATGTACCGTAGTAGTTTGATACAATTACTAGCTAGTATTAAGAGGACATGAATTCTGCAACTCTTATTTTCGAGTTAATACGAGTGGTAACAATTACTCTGTAAATGGTACGAGTAGTAGACTACGAGACTACTCTCGTGCTCTTGTTGATTGTGAGATGGAGTAACCGTAACTAAACCTGACTCGGACAGCGATTCACGCAGGACGAGATAACCCGGATTTTTGGAATGACTTTTCAACGCCGACAGGTTACTACAGTAAGTTATTCCTGGTACCATAGTCTACTACTACTCTAGTAATAGAAATAATGATAGCCACTCAAGCTGAATCATTAATAGGTAACATTGTGTTACTGGTAGACGTTCGGTTGAGAGTTGAAGTGCTTTGTAGAGTACTCTACTCATCAGGCAGTAGTATCCATCTATAGTATTGACTCAACAGCGCTACTACTAGCTAGCCATTAAGTTGAAGCAACGACGGTAGGTAGGTACGTACTAGGTAGGCAGGTAGGTTACTGGCGTCGTCATTATTTACAATCCAGGACCAAGGTCTGCCTGTTTTTTCCTTCTTTTTCTTGAGTGATAGCTTGTGCTGAAACCTGGCTGTTCCGGCTTCTCGTCTTCCTCTTATTGGAAAAACAAATGATCTTCTGTTTTTGGACGCTGCACCGAATATATCCAGACTAGGTATCAGCGCCAGTCGCAAGTCTTATTTACTAAAAAGCCAGAAGTGCGAAAGGTAAAGAGATGGTTCCACCTTGCAGGTTCACAAAAATTCATTCACGACGCGCACAATATAGGAGCAGCAAAGGAAAAACGAAGCTATGCCCGATTTTGATTTTTTTTTACTACCTTTTCCACCAAAATATGTGCTTTGCCCGAATACATCTGCATTTTTCTATCCAAACAAACTGTTTAAAAAATAATAGAGACCAATAATCGTTGCCTGAAAGTTTAGCTGGTGCTTAGCTACTACGGTACTACACTGTTCAGTAGTCACTAGGCAATGTCCGCGAAGGCTTCGTAAAGTCCTCTTGCCTCCTCAGCGTGCTTCGTTTCGATATAGTCAGAAGCCTCCTCGAGCACGTTTGCAATCTTTTCCTCTGTTAGAACAATATCCTCCGTTCGGGGACTCCACAATTCTACATCTTGCTCGACGAGGCCAAGCCAATAGGATCTTCCGTAGCATGTGAAAATTTCTTGACCTTTCTCAATATCTTGAGTAGCAACCGCTGCAACCAGTGGTGACGGGCCAAACGGAACAAAAATGGCATTTTGCGCCTTCAACGATGCTGTGTAATATTCCATAACACTTTCAGGTGAATTGTGCGCAACAATAGCGCCGTCATTTATATAATGACACTGCCAAGCCGGGGTCACTTGGCGACTGGGATCGGCATCGACAAATCCCATGCCATCAAAGTCGTTTTCCACATCGATCCCAAAAATGGGTCGATTTCCGACAAGAGTCATGATGTAAGCAGAAGTGGTATGGTCATGACCCTGTCGGGAATGCACAAAGCTGGACCCATCCGCAAAATTGACGCCCATTGCGTTTACAGGATAAAAGGTCAGGATCGATCCAGCTGAAATACGTTGCGATGCAAACAGGCCTTTTCCTGCATCTGGAATGGTCGATGTATCGACTTCTACCAGTTCTTGGCAGGTCTGAAAAAGATCCCGAAGTTTGGAGGGGCGAGTTTCCATGAATTCTGATTCCTCCTGAAGAATTTTCATCTTCCACATGGTCTCCGCAAAAGCATGCTCCAGGTCTTGCGGGGAAGGCCTAGTAATGGAATCGTCGTTTGCCTCTTTCGACGACTGCTCTTTTGCTTTAGAAATTCCATCTCTCGTAGATTGCACTTTAATACAGGCTCTCGGGAAAGGAGGACTGGTTCTGATGGTAGGCACAAAGGCCGAAATGAAGGAATTGAGAAGAGACAAGACCAAGATTTTCTCTAGCATGCTCAAGTGCAAGTGCAGCTACTTTTTAATGCCAACTAACGAAACGCAAGATTGGAAGGTGGTAGCCGATCGGTTCGTTGTCACAATTCAACAAGAATCAATTCATGTTTTGATCATCATCTTGATTTCCACTTTTCTTGGAACAGAACGATAATGTTGTTGACATGGCTGCGGTTCTTACATCAGAGAAATTGAAGCGAATGATGACGTGTACACCTTGATTATCCAATCACGAAGGAATAATACGATAGGTCTACTACTTCAATAATAATTACTGTAACATGCCAACCCACGAATCAATATCAATCTTTATGGCGCATCTCCCTTCTTCTGTAACGTCCTCTGTCTAAGCCGAACTTGCCTCCAACGTCTTTGCAAGATCTAAGCAGCTTATGAAGCTTCTGTTGAGGATTAAAGCACAATTGTATGTAGTGGTACAGAAGATTTCACACTTTTGTGGATTCATTTGGAATAATAAGGTAGTCACCAAAAGCAATATTATTCGTCATTCACCACGTACCCATGTTCCAAGCCGATCCTTGGAAATTTTCAGGGCGCGTCCGAGCTGTCGTGACGGGCGGGACGACGATCATTGGGGCATCCATTGTGGAAGAATTGGCCGTAAAGGGAGCTCAGATTCTAATATGCGGTAACGAAAGCCGGATGCTAAAAGAGAAGTTGAAAGAGTGGAAAGACAAAGGGTTGGATGTCGAAGGTTTCACCGCCGATCTGTCCAGCAGTCATGGGAGATTGGAATTTGCTGATGCGATAAAATGCTGGTTAAGCGACAATCCATTGGACATTTTGATCAATAGCACCGGCATCCATTCCATGCTTGCCATGACGGACATTTGCAAAGACTACATGCGGCACGGTCGGGATTTCACAGGCAGATCGAGCTGCGTTGTCAATGTTGCGAATTTTACTGATGACAGTAACAGCTCTTATTCAGATATAAAGGCTACCATGATCAAAGCTACAAAAGAGTCGGCTAATACCATGAGGTTAGATTCAATTCGTGTTAACTGCGTGGCGCCCTGGAGTATTCAATTCAGCGACACCCCCGAAAATAATTTGAAATATGTACCGCAACACAATGCAAGGTTGTCCATGTTGCATGAAACTCCTCTCGGTCGACTGGGACAGCCACAAGACGTGGCAGGGCTTGTAACTTTTCTCTGTCTACCTATCGCTGGATTTATTACAGGCCAATTCATTTGTGTAGATGGAGGATACATTCGGACCGAATGCTCCGGTCAAGATTCAGCTATACAGATACAAGGAGCAGCAGACAAAATTACTAAAAGACATGAGATTGGGAAATCTCAAAGCAATAATCAAAAGAAAATGAAGAATGAAGCCTTCGAAAGTTGTATTGTTCTACCTCAAACGTCCGATGTTACCACTGCCAACAAAGCATCTACACTCAAAAACGAAGATTCGCCAGATACTCGACAACAGATTCGCAGGGATATTCTTTCAAGCGAGGAAAGGTGGGAGGCGTACAAGAAAAAGCGACTTGCTTTCATGGAGAGGAAAAAAGAACTTCAAAAGGCACAACATAGAATGGGAATACTCGCAGACAGCCGAGATGATGCTCCTACTGATGATATGTCTGTATCAAGCAGCCAAGCGCCTTTGGCAACTCCTTCAAAGACAGCTATGCAGAATTCTATTGCACCTCAATTGCGCTCACTGCTACAATCTGGTCTCAAAGAGGAACATAAGTCTGAAAAGCGAGTTTCTTGGCGGGAGCCAAGGGAGGACGTCGCCCGAAACGACCTTACTGTCAATGAAGAAGGTCTGGAGCCCGATTTTGATGCCAGGATCGTTTCGGTCGACAATGTAAAAAACTTTCGATCTAGGCTCCGACGAATACAGGAGCGAAAGAATGCAAGGAACAAGAACGTTATCCAGAGACAAATCACAGACCCAAAATCTCTACGGTCAAAGTCAAAATCTCTCATGTGTGCTTTTTCATCTGGTAGCCTATATTTGGACGACACCTTCGCCACTGACAGCTGTGATTCCTACAAAAAGCATGGGAATTTACAAAATGAAGATAGAGTAATCCCACCTTGGTCGTATGCAAGTATCAAAGAGATTGGCGAAATTTGAAGCTAAAGCAGCTGTGCCCTCTGAGAGCTGAGACACATGCGATGTGTGGTGGTAAACTGGAGAAAGACACGGCACTAGAAGAGGACGACATTTACATGTTTACTTTGGATAAGCTCAAAAAGCCAATGAAGCCGCCGCCGCCGCCGCCGCCGCCGGTAACAAAGCCTTAGAGATTTTCGACGAACTTGACGATTACCACTTCAGAGGGACTTATCTCGATGTCGATTTCGTAAGGGTCGATAGCTTTGGCTTCTGCTTGTTTTCTTTCAACCAGCTGAACTCATATTTAGCGGCAGAACTTTTTTCGATTCAAAACAGAACTTGTCTTAGTGTACCATTTGCAAGCTGTGCTTGGAATTCTCCCAAATGTATAATCAATCGGATTGCGTACTCGATCAGATTCGAAATACAAAACTCTGCAATGAGTTATATGCTCTCTTGTAACGGCGCCGCCATGACTGGATTTGACGCCTGAGAAAGTCAAGCAGAATCTAAACAATTGACTGAGTGTTTGCCCAACTGCTAACAGGCCCTGCTAAGATCATTGGCTAGCTAGACTTTGAAATAAAATGTTATTTATACTCAAGTGTGCGATTTATGTTTTATGTCATGGAAGATTCTCGCATGGATACGGGTGCCAAAAACTTGAATCCTGGTCTCAATCGGACAGAATCCTGCTCCTGAAATCGGTGGTCACGCAAAAAATCTTCCACTTTCACCGCCAATGTTCGTTCCGCTGATATATCTTGATACACACCTGCTTGCTTCAATGCTTGTACAACAAGAAATGCCGAAGGTGATACTGGCCCAGGAGAGAATTTTTGTAAATTGGTAGCATAAGCTACTGCGCCACCCAAAGCCAAGGTACTGTGCGCCCACTTGTAATTACCCTTTTCGGAAAGATCCACCCATGCATCCCGAAATGATATCAGTTGCTTGTCCATATACTTGCGTATTTTTTCAGTATTTGGCGGTGGTTCGTAATTTTCATCGTTGCGTCGTTCTCCAGCCGACGCCAGTGGCAAGAGGATCATGGATCTTGACTGCGACATTTCAATTCGCGTGAGCAGTGGTCGCGCAGTAATACCTTCACCTGGGGTGGCCTCCAGTACCAGGAGATTTGATGGATCCAATTCATCGCTTCGTTTCTTGATATATCCAGGTACCACAATTCCTGTTCATGCAAATAATATAAGGTGTTTTTTGTCGGTGTCCAGTGGCAGTGAGAAAAATTAGTTGAAGCGAAACGAAACGAAAGCAAGCACACCCTTAAAAAACAAGACAAACTGCCATTCATGATTTAAAAAATGGCCGTACGTACCAGCATGATCAAATTTTCCATGGTCCACTGATCTGGCTTGATCTTCGCCATCATTGCACAACAGGGCTCGTCCTACCAGACAGGACAATGCAGCCCAAGGTCCTGCCGCACACAACTGAGGCCGCCGATCAAATAATATAACATCACCTGGTCGACATTTTTCTACCATGATATCGTCTACTGTTTGAACATTCGGTAATCGTACTCGGGTTCGAACTTCTTCGGCCCTTTTGTGACGTTCGTTACGGGCGTAGTTCCACCAGAGCAGAGCAGGAACAGCAGGTGTAGCAACACCCATTGCCATTCGACCTAGTGTCCTCCAGGTTCGCTGCGAAAACTGCATTTTCTTGCTACGTTATTCCGCTCGATTCCTTAACCTACTACTGGGTAGCAATAATGTGAGAAATAATAATAATAATACGTAGTAATAATAATGCTGTTACACACGAATACGATAGTAGCAACCCAACTCTGGCTGCAAGCTACTGTAGTATACTGCATTAGACTATTTCGTTCTCGTAGTTATTAACTCATCAGCATTGAGGAATGGTTTTTGTCAACAGGTAGACGCACATATTCCCGATTGGCGTCTGTCCTACTACACTGATCTCTCCAAGATCCTCATCTAGTACTAATAGCTAGCTACGACTAGTACTACTAGTAGATTCCACTCTGATGATGAGAGCTCAACGCTCCTCTCCTCTGTTTTTCATGTTTTGGTTTATTTATTTTTATTCTCCGTCCTCCGACCGACACCCATCACAAAGTGTAGCCAGTTTATAACTAGCTATACTAGACAGCAATAATTCAAGGTGTACTCTACTCGATTAATTGAATCTTCGTAATCAAGAATCGAACAGACAGGAAAACAAAAACAAATGGCCGGCGAAACGGATCTCAAGAAAATGAAAGGTAGGTTATAATATGTTGTTGAAGGTTGGAGGGGCGTGAGGGTGGATGGTGGATGGTGGATCTCAAAGAAACCAAAATAAACGCTTTCCTTCCTCCAGTTGTATATTTGAAAAGTAGTAGTAGTCTCAAAAAAAATTCTCTCTTCCCCCCCCCTTCAACGTGACAAAAAAACAATTCGACATTAATTTAATTGGACAGTTGCCGATCTCAAGGTTGAACTTGAAAAACGTGGCTTGACCACCGATGGTCTCAAGGCAGACTTGGTCAATCGTTTGCAGGCAAGATTGGACGAAGAGGAATTTGGATTGGCGGATGCTCCAACAGCATCGTCTACCAAGACACTCGACAAAACCAAAGAATCTACGAGTGCCAAGGCAGCAACAGCAACCGATACGTCCAAAGGATCTGCACCTGCCACTACATCCAGCGAGAAAAGCAAAGAATCATTCCAAAATGTCGAGACTTCCAAAGCCAACGCGCCTGCTACTGCTACTACGGCGACGACAACTACAGCCAAAGCTACTGCTGCTGCTGCTACTCCAGCGGAGACAGAATCCTTTTTGCAAAAGAAAATGGAACGCGCAAAGCGATTTGGAATTCCAGTGAAAGAAACAGAGGAAGATATGGAAAGGAAGAAACAAGTACGTGCCGAGCGATTTGGTATCGAAAGTAAGGGGGGTAGCAGCAGTAGTAATAATAATAAACGTCAGAAGAAGATGGGCGAACGTTTGGAAATTTCAGAAGAAGAACTCGAAAAACGCTTGGCCCGTGCCAAGAAATTCGGTACGACCAGTGCGGAAACAGAAAAACTTAAAGCTGAGCTACGCAAAAAGAGATTTGGAAAGTAAAGTTAAAGAAAGAATGAAAGATGTATGTTTGTTTGTGGACGTACAAGCTAAGATAATGGAAATGTTAGGACACTGCTGTGGGAATATAGTATTTTTGATCCTGTGGTCTCAATTTGGAACACTTTCCTTCTAGGATGAAAAAGTATGAATAGTACTGGTACAACGTAGTAGATAGAGAAAAACATGCTTTTATGGAAAACGTAGTTCCGGGAGAAACGTTAAAAGAGTATTGCAGGGCTTTTTCGGAAGCAACGTATCCAACGTTTGCCAGGACAATATGGTCTTCATCGCACCTTTCACTAATAAGGGTTCAATCCAGTCTCCTTTGTTTTAAGTACGGTAGACCTATTTTCAGCTGAAAAATACAATGAATTACTAGCTACTACTAGTAGATCTACTAGTCTACTACTAGTAGTCAACTACTAGTAGGAGTAAGAAGAAGAAAATAGTTCCCGCAATATTATATGAAGTCCGGGTGGCAGGTAAAATCTTGCCCCATTGGCAAATTGGTCGAGTTTACGGTAGTACGTCATCGGTTGAAGAATAGATAGAGTACGAGCACAAACACAAGAAGCAAGAACAAACAATAACATACTCCGAGTACTAGTACCTGGCAGGAAGAACATCAATCACAACACACAACACTAAGATCTCTTGTTCCGTCATTCGTAATTTATTTTACCTCATTCTACTGTGCTATTCATACTCCTTGATTTGTAGAACAATGCAATTCGTTTGTTGTGCTGTGGCGGCTGTGGCGCTCTTGGTGCTAAGCGTTTCCGGATTCGGTGTGAACCCCGTGCAATTGCGAAGGGCATCCTTTTCCTCACAAGTATGTTGATTGTTGATTGTTAGAGACTGGTTTTCATTTTTTCTACTGTCGGTATTATGCCATTTTGGTGAGAAAGATTACTCACAGCTTTTTTTGTACTTCTTGTTTCTTTTTATGCCTTAAAGACATCTCGAGTTGTCTTGTACGGAATTCGATGCGAGCAAAAATATTATCAGCTAGAAGAAAAGGAAGACAAGGAAAGTTGCACGACAGAATTATTTCTTTTGGAAGATGGTCGCATTGAATTTGGCGCCACTGATGGTCCAGTGTGGTCAGAAGCCAGTGGACACTGGGAAGTTATTCCTGGCACGGACGACTTTAGAATGGATATTAGACGAAAGTATAATACAGGCCAGAAGGGGTCTGATATGGGAGAATTTTCTTTTGAAGTCTCAAGGTCCTTTGTCGGAACGATGATTGAGATTGGAGAGAGTGTGGCCATTGATGGAGTGATGAAAGCAGAAGATTTGGGAGGTGACGATACGGAAATTGGTTACTTTAACATGATTGATGTAAGACTTGTTCAACGTTGATTGTGTGGAATTTGTTTCTCGAAGCCCATTCTCATTTTTCAATTTAATGCTGTTCTCTGCTTGCGCTTCAGGGAACCGATGAGCGCGAAGATAGAAGAGCAGACGCCCGCGTGAGCGCTAAATCAGACACCGCTACGGCTCCACTAATGGCAACTGAATTCGCTCAACGTCAACAGACAGCAGCAGCTCCGCCAGCCCAAAATGGATGGCCTGGTCAACAACCTGCTCCCGCACAGAACGGATGGCCTGGCCAGCAACAGCAGCAACAACAACAACAACCTGCTCCAGTGCAACAGCAAAGTTGGTCTGGCCAAGGATGGGCTGGGCAGCAAACAGCTCAGCCTGCTCAACAACAGGGATGGCCTGGCCAACAATCGGTTCAGCCTGCTCAACAGCAAGGATGGCCTGGCCAACAATCAACTCAGCCCGCTCAACAACATGGATGGCCTGACCAACAACCAGCTCAGCCTGCTCAACAACCAGTTCAGCCTGCCCAACAACAAGGATGGCCTGGCCAACAACCGGCTCAACCTGCTCAACAACAGGGATGGCCTGGCCAACAACCAGCTCAGCCTACTCAGCAACAGGAATGGCCTGGCCAACAACCAGCTCAACCCGCTCAACAGGAAGGATGGCCTGGTCAACAACCAGCTCAACCTACTCAGCAGCAAGGGTGGTCTGGCCAAGGATGGGCTGGGCAACAACAAGCCACTCAGCCAGGTCAACAACAGGAACAGGCAGCTCAACCAGGTCAACAACAGGAACAGGCAGCTCAACCAGGTCAACAACAGGAACAGGCAGCTCAACCATCGCAATCAGCGTGGCCCCAACAACAATACGGTGGCCAGCAGCAGCAGCAGCAGCAGCAGGAGCAGCCATCTTACGATCAGTATCGTCAGCAGCAGCAACAACAACAGCAATTACCCCAAGAGCAACAAGCACCACCTGCTCCTGCAGCTGCTCCATCCCCTCCCGACTGGCCAAGATATGAAACCTAAATAAAAAAGAAATGTTGCCAACGCTACCCAATCATAGATAAGAAAGAAGTAGGAATACAGTTCGCTACGAATTGAAAGAACCACAGCATTTTATTATCTGCCTAAAGCTGAAACCGTCGTGTTTTTTTCATGGTACAGCGAGATTACACTAGACGCACACTTAATCACATTCTCCTGGCATCTTTTCAGTTCGTTGCTTTGCCTTTTTTGGAAGTTTCTAAAAAAAAAATTAACCAAACTAGACAGATACTCAGTAGGAGAGAGTGTTTTTTTTTTGGTCTTTTTAGTAGCTACTGAAGAAGGTGATCCCACCTACTCTAATAACTACTCTATTTTTTATCATTATTAATAACCCGATAATCAGCAAACCATTGAGGCATAGAAATAAAAACCAATGACAGACACAGTACCCCTCAACGTGAAATGGAACAAAGATAACTTCAAGGTTGACTTTGTCGTTGCCGGTGGAGTGAAGGGCTTGAAAAATGAACTCGAAGAAAAGACCGGTGTGCCCGCCGATCGGATGAAACTCATGGCCAAGAGCAAGGGTAAGAAAATAGGAAGCAGCAAGCTAGTAAATAAATCATGATGTCTTTTGTCAACTGCTACTGCTTATTTGACTAACTACTTATTGCCATTGGCTCTGTTCAGGTCTTTGGAAGGGAGTACTGAAAGATGAGACCGATATATCGACGATTGATTTTTCTGGTGCCATGTCCAAGGCTGGTGGCAAGGAGCTTCAGGTCCTGTTGATGGGATCAGCAGGTACGTTTTTAGTTGCTTTAAGAGAAACGTAAGTGATGTATAGGTCATGCGCAACTAAACCGTCTCATCATTTCTGGATATTAAAAAAAAATAGCCAAACTGACAGGCCCCAAAACCAAGACCCTTTTTTTGGAGGATCTACCTCCCGAGGAAGTTGCCAAGGTTGCAGAACCCAGTGGTCTAGTGAATCTTGGAAACACCTGTTATTTGAACAGCGTGGTGCAGTGTCTCCGTGCGGTTCCTCAGTGGCGCAAAGGTTTAATGTCGTATTCTCCCTCGTCTTCTCAAACCAATGCCAATGGACCCTTTCTGGCCGCACTCCGTGATACCTACACCATTTTGGATCGTAATACAGACGCCATCCCTCCATCGGGATTGGTCGGCACTACTAAAGTAGCATTTCCCCAGTTTGCCCAGCGAGGTCCTCAGGGACAGCCAATGCAACAGGATGCCGAAGAATTTTACTCTGGATTAATGACGATTGCTGCCAACGAAATGCAAGGAAAAACAAATATTGAAAAGGGACTTGGTGCAGTGACGGAGGGCGAACTCATGGGTGCCAATAATTTGATAGATGCCATGTTTGGGCTCAAAATGGAAGAGACACTCACCTGTGACGAGTTTAATTTGGCCGATAGCAACAACATGGAAGTGGAAGGAGAGGCTGCTGCTGCAGTAGAACCAGCCGTCAAATCGTACGATCTTCTTCGTAAACTTGTCTGCAACATTCAAGGTGGAGCCGATGCCACCGCACAGACAAATGTGGGACACGTCAATGAAGGAATTGCCCTTTCTCTCAATGGTAAAATTGAAAAACACTCGCAAGTCTTGGGCCGTGATGCTGTTTGGTCACGAAAACAGCGCATTGCTCGATTGCCTCCCATTCTTGTGGTCCAATTCGGGCGTTTCTACTGGAAGGCTACTCCCGACTCGCGAGATCACGCGGGTGTTAAGTGCAAGGTCATGAAACCAGTAGCATTCAACGACAAACTTGATGTGTACGAATTCTGCACAGAGGCTGTTCAGAAGGTGCTCAAAGTGTCTCGCGACAAGGCCATTGCCGAAGAAGAAGAGCGCATTGCCAAGAAACTCACGGGAGAAGCAGCAAAAGCGGACAACGATGATACTAAGATGGAGGAGACGGATGGCGAAACCAAAACCGGCGACAAAGAAGAAGATGAGGAGATGAAAAAGGCACTTGCCTTGAGTATGCAGGAGCCTCTCGATCCTGTTGGACCAGGTCTCCCCGCTAACTTTCAGGGTGTTTACGAATTGTTTGCGGTGGTGACACACAAAGGACGTGACGCTGATGGTGGTCATTATATGGCATGGGTAAAGGCTGAGTCGAATCATGGTGAAGTTACTAATATTGCTGACACTGAAGTTGAAAATGAAGATTGGTTTGTCTTTGACGACGACGAAGTCAGTCCATGTAAGACCGAAGACGTGCTCAAGTTGAAGGGAGGTGGTGACTGGCATATGAGTTACTTGAACTTCTACCGAGCGAAGAAATAATGGACACTTACATGAACACTAGGTGCTTGAGCCATCAATAAACGAGGGCTTCGAACAAGGAGAAGTCAGTCGGCAAGTGACACTTTATGTGCAGGTGCAGGCGGGTCTCTTACATTGACTAACGCAAATTGATAATTTCACTTTCTTGCGCTTAGTGTACCAGTTAGGTGTTGAAAAGAGCTTGCCATAGTAGGTCTACTGATTACTCTTTTTATTTGAACAACTGTTTGCGATACTACTACTTGCTAAGTACTCTAGTAGTAGTCTTTCGCAACCTTTAGACGCACATACATATAGCCGTTGCCTCGTTTTTCTCTCGCCGGAACACACTTATTATTTACAGTACTTTTTCTTCACAACAAACAACAACATCGAATCAACTCATCAAGCTAACAAGATCAATTAAGCAAACAACCTTTCAAAAATGACAGACATCGTCCACACGTCGCCACAACAACTTAGAAACTTTGCTGTCTCCTCATTAAAGTCTCATCCGCTGGCTCCTGTCGATCCGAATGCTCTCAAGAGCCGGAAAACAATGACAGACAGTGAGAATGTTTCAAAGGTTTCTTCAACATCTCCCGCATCACTGATCAACATAAGTGAACAGTGCAAAGATTCAGGCAGCTGCCCCAAATATACTATTGAACCAGAAAATGAGGATGTCACAAACGAAAGTGCCATCGCTTCTTTTGATAGCGAGGGTGACACAGAAAATGTTATTCGCGGGATCAGCAACAACAATGACAAGCAAGCCAATTCCTGCATCACTCGACCAAATCTTGCAGAGTGTGTAGGGGTTGTTGGATTTTCACCACTACGGGACTTTACCCAGCATTGTATCGAAGAAAAAGAAGAAGAAACAGGAGCTGCTGCAGCTGAATATGAACAAGCAAGCGAACCATCCCAATTACTTTCTCCTTGTGACTCTGATTCCCTTGATTGGCGAGACGAAACATCCCCTACAGTAGTACCAGCAAAGAAAAAATCCAAGCGGCGTAGCTCCTTGTTTCTAAATCACCAGTTTCCTTCTCGGCAGCTAGAGAGTCTCAGTCCTGTGAAACACTCTGATTCCCCAGCCAGCTCACCTAACCAATCTCCCGAAAAGTGGACAAATGAATATGAGGACAGCACCTTGCCAGGACAAAATCTAGACGACACTTTTATCATAATGGATGAACCATCAGCGGTAGATCCCATAGCATCTTCGGCTGGATTTCTAACCATTGACGCAGAACCATTCTTTTACAATGAGGAGGAGGAGGACGACGAGCATAATATTAGCCCAGTACACTTCGTTGACGAAATGCTTGCAGTTCGAGACGACAATCTGCTACAAATTGTAGATGAAGAGGGAGATCCAAAAACAATCGAAGAATGGAAGGCAACGTGCAAACGGCTGCATCAACAAAACCAACAATTACGAAAGCGTCTCCAATCCAAACTCAAAAGCTACGATTTCCAAATTGGTCCCTTTCGATACGCCTTTGAATCGGTAAGAACTTGTACAAATGCAATGGTTTATTTTACAAACAGCGCAAATTGATTATTGTGCCTCACACCATGCCATATGGTTGCATGAAATAGCTTCCAAAACTGCGGGAGGAAAACAAGTGCCTCCGTCAAGATAATGTCAAATTGACACGAGAGAAATCAGACTTGGAAGCCAGTGTCAATGCCACTGTTCAGCAGCTGCAGTCACAAATGATGACCACAGTCCAAATGGCCGTCGAAAAGACTGGCTCGCTTCAAGCCGAACTAATGGCAAGCAACAGGCGTGTGCAAGAGCTCCAGCGAAAGCTTGCTCAATTGTGAGTTCACCCGGCATGAATTGACAGCGACTAAAATTTCGCTCAAGTTGAACAAATTAAGCTCAGCTTGCCACTTCAAACACTATCTTCATTCCATAAGTCGTAGAGATCATCATCAATATCGTCATCGTCCTTGTCGTCGCTCTTATTGTTGGTATGATCCTCGCCGTTGCCGTGACGGTTCATTATTTGATTTATTTGCTCGTCGCTAAATTCAAGAGCTTGTTGAGCCATTTGCTGCGCTACGATTTCATCTTCTTGTTCGCTTCCTTCCAAACACTCAACAATGGCGTTGTTAACATCGTCTGGTCCCGGTTCCGTATCAAAGGTTGCCGCGACGACAAAATCTGCGTCTGTTGCAGGTGACACATCCACAAAGACATGCCACGGACTGTGAACAACGACGTGCAGGCGAAAAATAATAATCGTGAGACGCGCAGCTGGCGTTAAAAGAAAGAAGGAAAACACACAAATGTATCGTACGTCGGATAGGAACGAATTACCATGGCTCGTGTGACGCCACGATTGACACCCACTTCCTGAGCATGCTTCATTGCGGCTTCCAACAACTCTTCGTCCGCGTCCACAGTTCGATTCGTTATTGCGTCGTCGTCTAAAATGGACTCGGCATCAAGAGGGGGCACCTCGAAGCCCGAAAATATATCATCCGCCCGGTCACCAGACATGTACTGTACACTCAACAAACGCAAATGATACATAACATCATATGTTGCTGCCGGTCCAGAGAGTGGGACCATATGGTGGTTGAGAACAACAACTGGTTGTTCGATTTGCTGTTCTTCGTCCTCTGGCTCCAATAGTTCGTTCATAGCTTTGAGACCCTCGTCGTTGTCCGGTGAAGGAGCTACAATCACCACAATGTTGTCGCGTTCTTCCACAGGATCAAATCCTAAAGTACTCAAAGCAACCACTTCCGGTGCCGATAAGGCCATCGTACGTCGATATTCCAACAGCTGTGATACAGTTGGAAAAACAATCTTGACACGATTCTTTTTGCTGTGAAGACCTTCCAATCCTGCCGCCACGGGTAAAATAGCGAGTTCGATAAAATTAACCAAAGTTTCCGAATCGCGGCTGAGTTCGGAATCTCTCACATCTACCAACATGCGCTGCTTCCCGCCTAACAAACCAGCCAAAACTGCAGCCCCTGCCGCATCGGCGGCGTCCGTCACTGACGATGGTGCCTCCCCAAAAATTTCCGTATCGTCAAAATATTCGTACGTAAAGTTTTCTCCTTCGTTTTCCATGTTAGCTTGGGCTTCATCTAGTTTTTCTTGTTTTCGTTCTTCAGCCTTATCTGCCATGGAAACACTCTTCGGCAGACTATCCGTGTCCAGCCCTGATGCCCTAAGCATCTCTAGTACATGTGCAAACACTGACGATATTTCCTTCAGGTCGCGGCACTCATCTTGCAGTCGCCTAATTTCGACTGTCTGTCTGGCTACCAATTGTTCCAGCTGTGTCATTCTTTTCCATACTTCTTTGTCCTCATCTTTTGATGTCGTGGTCGTTTCTTTTCTTCGAGCAATATCCATCACAGCACCTGTTGCATTAGCACCACCACGAGGTCGACCGAAGCCTCGACCGGCAGAAGATTTAACTCTGCCTTTCTTGTACCGGCGCTTGCCGTTGTCGCTAGCGTCGTGATCATCGTTGTTGCCTTGACTGAAATATTCGGGCTCGTTCTTTGCCATTTCGAGAAGAGTCAAGGAGGATTTGATACCCACATGTAGCTTCTTCAGCCGTAACAAACAGGAAGGATGGTGTTGTTGAAGTTGTATATTGCGTTCGGAGAGAAACGATGCTGATGGTAAGGACTGTCCCCATGCTCTCGTAAGGGTTTCTTTCGGAAAGGCAGATGCTTGCGGAAGGCAGAAGGCTAGGCAAAGGACAGCCGCCAATAATAGTAACCTATCAGGCCTCTTCATTAACCATCTCGAGCTCTCATTGTGTTGCACGGTTTGATTTTCAAATAATGTATCCGGGAGACCAGTCCTTGCGGCATTGGGAAAGGCGCACCCATCAATCCCTCTACATCGAGGAATCATTCTTTCGTGTGGATTGCTGCAGGTCGTTGAGATGTTTCGGGTCTCTTAATCTACAGTGGAAAGTCTCTGCTGGCTGGGATAAATGAACTCTCTCTGTCGCTTACTGCTTTAGCCTGAGCTTCTTATATGGTTGAGATAATCAGTGCTATGATGGCTGGGGGGGTCTAAATGATGATAGGACAGCAACACAACTAACTAAAATAAGGGCAAATAGCGGTGACGAACTTGAACATGCTGCTCTTTGCGCTTGTTAGATGATGTAAAATAGTAGCGGGCCAGTGCGAGTTCTTCCCACATCGTACGATACCATAAGAAAACGGGAATCTTCGACAGAATCTATGGTGGGGGGCTGGCATAACCGACTAGCCTAGTAGTAGTTGTCTACAGAGAACCAATCAGAGGTCATCTCACCACTACCTACCTGGTACTAGGTCTATGTAGTTAGCTCCTAGCTAGTAGAATAGTAGTTTCTAAGATGTACTACTCCTCCGACTGTACAACCAACGAAGCCCACCAGCTAACTAGTCTAAAATATGCTGTAACGAAAGAGTTTAGGACATTCTTTTGGTATCTACTAGCTAGCTGGCACTGTGTACGAATGGTGGGGGTCACAGTGTGGGCCCAAGGAGAGTTTGCAAGAGCGATTATACTAGCACGAGTGGGGCTATAACTGGTAATCCGTCAGTAGGCAGGCCTGAGATTAGGCAGTAGTCGTGACCAGGGGATCCTGCTTTCACTCGAACAATCTGAAGCAGTAAAACACTGCTGTTACTGCTACAGCTGTTACAAACCCTTGAAATCCACGACATAGCATCACTAGTTACTGTACAGCACAAGGGCACGCAATCGATGAATTTTACGCTTCGTATGACAATTTACATTGTGAAATACTGTTTTGTATACTACCAGATAATATGATAATGCCATATGATATATATTTGGTGTTAATACTCAAGATCTGTCTGTGTGTGTGAACACGCACGCATAGCACCATGGTCGCTATTTATAGAAAATGTATGTGTAGAGAGAGTACTGGTACTGGACTCCCACTCCAAATTATGAAATAATTGAATTGTTGGTAAGCAGGTGATGAAACACCTACTCTTATTTTGTTGCTGTAGCTGTTGTATGGGGGGGGGCAGTTATGATGGCATATGCGTACTTGGACAGAATATTTAAAAAATGTAAAGGGATAGTGAGAGAGCATGCTCTAAGCTCCAAAATTACCAGCCGATCGGAGCGAAAGCATGGCTTCTACAGCGGTCAGAACCTTCCCAGGTGACTTGGTGGGCATTGCCAGAGATTGAAGGCTTGCCAAATCAGGTTCCACAATGGGTTTCCTGTTGGCAGCTTCAGTAGGTGAAACAGTGTTAGCAGTTGGCATGTCCAACGGCTTGGTGCTGCTATTACTGCTGGCCACTTCTTCTTCTCCTCCTCCTCCTCGTTCTTCTCTTTTTTGTGGCGATTGCTTCTTCAATGGCATACTTGTTTGAGGGAAGACTGCCAAGGAGGGAGGATATGATCCATCATCAAAGGACACTACAGACCCAATGGAATGCTGTTGCATCCTGGAAAGCATAGATAGCTTGCCAGGAGCACCTCTTGTTATCATGATAGGATTGTACATATCAGCCGTATTCAGAAAGTGACGTTGTCCTGTGTGCAAGATACGATGAGGTAGAGTCGAAGGGTGATGCTGCTGCTGCTGATGATGATGACGACTGCGGCCTGGTGGTGGAGGAATATGCATGCCAGGATGATGGCGATGCATGTGTGGTACCAAGTGATGATGAGGTTGTTGGGGCCTGCGAGGCTGGTAAGGCTGATGAGGACGATGCGGTTGGTGAGGATGAGACGTCGTGTTGTTTGCAGGAGCTGAGGGTTGGTGGTGACCAGCAAAATGAGGTAGATGACATGAAACCACAACTTTCTTAGTAGCAATAGACTTGTGGGGGTTTCGAGTGGGGACAGCGGGTACTTGAGCATCGCTCTTTCCTTCTTGCTGTTGTTGACTTGCTGCTCCTGCTTGCTTTTTGGCAACAAGCGAAAGTTCCTTCTTTCGTGCGCGACAGCGTTGCTGACGAAGACGGGCAGCTTGACGCTTTCGCATCAAACGTTCCGTCGGACTAACGATGTTCTTGGTAGTTGAGTCGTCGAATGTCATTGTAGGTTAATTGGTTGCCTATTCCAAAAGAGGATATAAGTTTGTAAGCAATACGGTGTTTTGGACACGTAACTTCTTTTGTGACAACGAATGAATTGTTTTGTTGTCTTGGTTGCGTCGTGTGATTGATCACGCTAACAGATATTGGCGAATACTGGTAACAGTGCCGACAAGAGTACCAAAAATTCATCTCGTTAAGGTTTATTTAGGTCACATGCTGTATATTCAGTTGTGGCGCACCCAATCACTTAGACAGTCACACGGTACTTAGCTTGAGTTGACTAACACTTACTACCGACACTGCAACTGTAAAATCCATGAATAGCACACTTTCCCCATTTCGAACTTGCTTGCACACTTTCTAGTAGCAGGTTTCGGTGGCTGTTAGGTTAAAATTAAAAACAATCACAAACAAGAAACACTCCGTCCACAACTCACAACTCCATTTCGCAGCTCGATTACAAAACCAATATGTTTCGTAAACCGAAAAAGAAAAATGCAACAGGGTCTCGCAAACGAATCAACGATAATAATGAAGAAGTTGCCTTTCGTCAACAGCAGAAGAACGACGATGACGACGGCGAAGAAGAAGAAAGCACCGCAGCACTCTTGTCAGAGGCCAGGAAACGCACCAAATTGGCGGGTGGAAAATTCACAGCAGGAGGTACTTCTGCGTCTACTGACAAGGCTGCCGAGAAAAAGAATGTGATGCACCAATATGCGACCGCCAAAGAAGACGTCCGTAAAAGTCATGCGGATCTTGTGACCAGCACTGTTCAGCACCATCCCACCAATCAGCTGGAACAACACCAACCGGGCGATGCCGCACGTGGTGATGACGGTATTTTTCGTGACAAGACACGCTCAAAATTACTGGCGGGACCGTTAAAGGTTACAACTTCTATAAGAAGCACGGCCCGGTTTGATTATCAACCCGATATTTGCAAAGACTACAAAGAAACGGGATTTTGTGGGTTTGGTGATACGTGCATTTATTTACACGATCGGGGAGATACCCTGACGGGGTGGCAACTAGAACAACAGTGGGAAGAAGAGCAAAAGCGAAAGAAAGAGGCGCAAGAAAAGGAGATTCAAGGATTTGTGGATGGCAAAACTGGTTCCAACACGGACGATGGCAAGCAAACCATTACGGCGGATGATGGATTGCCCTATGGGTGCCACATTTGTCGTAGTCATTTTACTGAGCCAATAGTCACGTCTTGCGGACACTATTTTTGTGAAGCTTGCATTATGAGTCGAGTGAGAGAGGAAGATGATACAACATGTCCTATTTGTTCCAAGGATACGCACGGAGTCTTCAATCAACCTACCAAATTGCTCAATAAACGACGAAAGGTATTAGGCCTGAGTGACTCCAAGAAGGACAATGCATGGGAAGAATTTGCCAAAGCAGTGTCATCTGGCATTGCCGCCAACGCCGAAACCAGCGAAATGAATTCAAAAATAAATACGTGAAACGCCACACTCTGACACTTGATCAAATCTGTTCGCCTCTGGAATATTCAGTGCGAAGATATTACGCTCATTGTGCTACAGAGGCTCTTTTAGTCTTCTAGTGGAGTGCAGTACTTGCTAGAGTAGTAATAGAGAGTATAGTAGGATTGGACTCACACTTACTAGTTAAACAGTGTACTAGAACTAGATTCGTAGTTTACTGCAGTAGCTACTCCTCCGTAGTCCATACTGTAGTGGTAGTACCGTAGCTACTACTGTAGCTAGTAATCGACCAGCAGCAGCACTCTACTGTAGTACAAAGTACTAGCTGCCTACTCGGTACTGGTACTGAGCTCCAGTTGCGAGCAGGGAAGCCATGAAGGCAGGTTGAGACCGCACCTCATGCAATAGGGTTAGAGTATTAATGTCAATATTAGTTAATCTTAGTTACCAGGTAGTAGTCTAGTCTACTACTCGGAGTAGTACTCTACTAGCTAGCTACTCGATTAGCTACAACTACTCCAGCTAGAGCTAGCTAGTAGTAGACTAGTAGTAGTAGTAGTAGAGTGGTGGTTCTGGTAGTAGTAGCAAGAGTTGGTGTGCTTGAGAAAGGGTTAGGGTGGTCTCATCATCACCACTCATTATTCTAGAAAGATTCCACAAATTCTTTGCAAGCCATCTCAGCTCTGCTTCAGGTCAGATATCTGATCAACTCCACCCAGCCCAACAGTCAGCCCTGCAAGGACTTTGGACTGAATCGTACGACGCCTATGGTTTCCTGAGGAAGACAATCAAGTAGCACCCTCAGGTTTTCTTATAATGTGGACACTCATGATCGTACTTATATAGAATCTCTATTTATTACGTATCTCCATTTCTCTTACTCAAAAGAGGAATCAACATCACCAGTGATGACTTTTTAAAGTATCATTTGGGTTCTGCGAGAATATCAGGGTTGACACTTCTGTGTCGGCCTTGTGGCGAAGAGCTCGTCGAGACAATATTCCAGTCTCGATGCCAAGGATACAGAATGAACTGGCCCCCCTTAAAACAAACCCCTACCCTTTCATACGAACCAAACCAACCCCCCTTCCACTTACCTGGATCCCTCTACCAACCCCAACACTCTTGTGGAAAATCAAGAGTTTGCTGCTTGGACCCTTTGTCCAAGCTGGCGTTGCCGAACTAACTAAGTTTGCAGTCCAAGGTACATCACGTATCTGGCAAAAACATTCTCCCAGCTTCCAAAGTTATAACAGGCAAAATGTATCTACGTTTCGGCTATCATTTCTTTTGTCGCTTCTGAGCGTTAAGATGGTAGCCTACGTGTCTTGTCCTTGACAAAGTCTTCGATGGCCTTGTCAACAACATTTCGGAGGACAGATCCTGTTTCTTGGAGTGTAGATGTCGTAGACAGGTCTTTTATTTCGTGGGCCACAAATTCAATATTCTTTCTCGTTGGAAGCAGCTTCACCTGTACTCGCTGCTCCTTACGAACACGAGCATAGTGCACACTTATAGACGCAACCGACTGTTTCATGCTATGAATTAGATCTTCTTGAAAATCGTGACAGACAGATTGGGGAATATCTACGCGAATGGTACTCTGACAAGCTGTTGGCAGTCTGACGAGTGGAGCAAAGGCGAGGACATTGTCTGCGGCATCGGAGAGTCGCAATGCGGCCGAAGCGCCGCTGCTGTGCCCAAGAAACATTCTAGAGGGATACCTTGTTATCAGTTCCTCCAATTCAGTTCGATAGTACGAAATACCTTTCCATTGTCCCTCCGGGTCTTGGCAAAAGAAAGAGATTGAAGGATCGAGAACTTGCAGTACATCCAGTTTTGGGTAGGCAGTAGTGGCGGCCTGAATGGATTCACTCCAGTCAGTCGTAATGTTGCCTTCTGTGTCCAAAGTACAAAAAACAACCAGAAGCTTGCGTTTAGCCTGCTCTTCTGGTGAAACGGCACGCCCCGGATGAAAGGAAAATCGATCCGTGAACTGGTACCACCAGTGCAGAAACGCTTCTTCCAGCTGTCCCACGGTGATGCCGATGCATCCCAGGGCATCACGAGCAGCGTGAGCTTTGAGCATGGCCAACAGCACGGAGATTCCGTTTTGGTCAGACGTAAAACCTAGCTTGGATAATAGCACCGACTCCTCTAGTAAAATTGTGGTTGTCAGTTTGCATACGATAGTTTGGTAGTCAAGAGCGTCATGCTGTTCTACATTTCTCTCTCTCTTGCTTTGATTCTTCTGCAAACATTGCTCTTTGCGGTCATGGGCCAGGTCGCCGAGATTGTACACAAATTCTCGTGCCGTGGTTTCCTTGTCGCCTTCCGACAATGTGCAAAAGTGAATGACCGCTGCCATATTGACCTTTGCAATGGCTTGCTTACCTGTGTCTTCCGACAGGAAACTTTCTAATAAAAGCAATTCAAACCTATCCGTAAAGAAGGGATGACCGTACGATTCGTCTGTCGAAAGTAACTTAACAGATTGGCTTCGAGTTAAAAGCTGCCGTAGACGACTTAGGAGAAGAAGCTTGGAATGGGCGTCGTGTTCGTCGCTGATGGGTTTCTTCGAGTGATGTTTGCTAGCATTCGGCGAACTTTTGCCAGTTTGGTTCGACTCGTCGTCGCTTTCGGCGGGGCGCTCAGAGGTTGGCGGATCAGTTGGTTTTCGTTGTGTGCCCACCGTCAGTGGTTCACTCCTTGGTGGTGACTGCGGTTGTGGTTGTTGCGGTGGTAAAAGCTTTGAATCATTTGTGTGCATCATATTGGCAGGATGAGGAACTTCCAAAGTACACTGTGTCTCGCCATCCTTGCTATCTATCAGGGCAGCACCAGCCCTCTCCAACGCCGGTCGGAGTTGTTGAGCTTCGTGTCCTCCTATTTGCAAGACCATTGCAATTTTTCCTAGTTCCTTCATTTCCTTCCAATAATCCAAGAGCGCTTGGCATTTGGATCTTACCGCCTCTGAGCATCCCTCCCTTACACCTGCCTGTACCACTGATACGACTTGGCTTTGTTTCATGGCGGAGAGAGATGGATTAGGCCATTGGGTTCGCAATAAGCAGAGGGCATCTAAGGCCCTTTCTTCGGCAGTCATTCGTCGGAGGGATGATTCCAAGCGATCTGATTGTGTCTGGAGATCAAATACTTCCAGAGCTCGTCGAAATGTTCGGTCGTACAGCCCCTCTCGGATCCGGCAGACCTCTATACACATAAATTGGAAGCGTGGTACCACCCACAGTTTTTCCGAAACATTCATATCCATTACATCCGGTCGTAAGAGAGTCGCCAAAGTGGAAGTTCCATTCAGATAAGTACTCGTTAGGGCTTGGAGAATGTTCCATGCATCCTGACTCAAGACTGTATTATCGGGAATAGTGGCAACTGAGAAATCTTCTAGTTGAGATCGAAAATGCACGTAGATGTGACTGTCATTTTCTTCTGTTTGGCAAAGAACTAGCTTAGTAGTGTAATAAGCAGATCCCTGTCTTTCTTCTTCGGGAACACTGCTGTTGGTGCATCTCTCGCTTTCGTCATCAGCTTCATTGGCCAAGTCTCTCCAGAGTGGATCCAATGTTCGACCATCCTTTCTCGCAGCGGTGCAGAGTTTGGAAAAGAAGTCCGATGCAAATTCAGCTGCCTTCAAAGATTTCTCGCCGATTAATTGCTGCATTTCGGGGTCAACATTATTATTGGACAACATGTTCCAATAGTGAAATTGTGTTGGCCTTTTCGTTGATGTTGATGGCACTACTGCGACATCATTGAGCAAAGGGCGTTCTGATTGCATAAGGTTAAGGATAATTTAAGTTTGCATGATTGAGATACGTTTAAGGAAATAGATGAAAATAAAAAAATAATGATGACAATTACCAATTACCATTGATGTAATTGATGGCTTTATTGTTATTTTGATCAACCAAACGATACCACTATCTCGCTGTTTGACTTCATGCGCCACTTTTGTGTCGATATTTGAAGGCAGCGACAAAAGAAACCTCTATCTTGTAGAAATCGTGACGCAAAGTTATCCATTCTACAAGATGAATTTGCTGCAGAATTTTGCTGTATACAGGTCTAAGGTTTGGCTTTTCGACTTGGTGTCTGTTTGTATTTGTGTTTGGGCTTCTGCATGGAATTTACCTCTCCCAGGTGGATGCCGCATTGCGTACGAAAAAGGACTGCTTCGGATTCGAACTCAAAGTACTGAAAATCTACCAGAAATGCCACAGAATGGGGCGCAGATTGATTCAGCGGTGCTGGCAGCGATAGAAGTTCGGGATACCGGTACAACAAAGGGCTTCGGGGCGTTTTGTTGCGTCGAACATTTGCCAAAGCACACATTTTTGGGATTTTATGACGGTATTCAGCGAGAATCTTTGGAAGGACTAAAAAATACCGAGTATATCATGACGCTTGACGGAGGGGAGACTTATTTGGATGGCTACGAACGAGCTCAGGATCGCTCGACATTTGCTCCCGTACACTTGAATCATGCCGATAAATCCAAGTGCAATTGTGTGCGTATTCTGGAGGATAATCGTTGCGCTTTCTTTACAGCAAGATCTATTGCAAAAAATGAGGAACTAACATTCGACTACGGTGCCAATTATTGGAAGGGGCGAGAAGGGAGCAAGATCTAATCAAGCTGCTGTATGACAACGGTGTGTGGAGTAAGATATAGCTCGAGATATGCAGAGCTTAACAGCATATTTTTCAGCCACAATACAATCATTTTCAGCTGCGATAAGTGCGACCACAAAGCAATTGCAAATGCAAGCATCATTGCTAATCATGTGTGTTCTCTGATCCGGTTTTTACCATTCCTCGTTGGCTTCATTAGTCAGTTGCCATTCATCTTCCACATTGACTTCTACAATTTCGGGAATCCGTTGTATGAGATAATTGGAGACTCGTGCTAGCACTTGCGGTCGTGTGTGCCAGAATCGACCTTTGAGTCGAACAATAACAGATGGTCCATCCAATTCAACATAATCCACGCCTCCTGTAATTCCGACACCACGATTTTCAGCCGAATACCCAAAGAGCGTTCCTAGTTCACCGCGAGCGGCCGACAAGACACCCATTACAGTTTCTTCGTCCAACTCCAATTGCGAACCTTGAAAGTTTTTGAGTGTATTGTTTTTTTTTGCAACGTGATGCAGGAATGAAAAGTAGATTTTTAACTTTTCAGCGAATTCATTATACGACAGCGCATAACATTATAACATACACACACACACACACACATACATAATCACGTACCGGCAGGAACGTCAATAGGCGGAGCGTCATTCTCAATTTCGGGTGGTTGCAATCCCTTTCCAACTTGTGCCTTGGATTCTTGGGAATCTTCCTCGACTGCGTAGTCTCGTTTATCCACTTTCAACTCCAATAAATCATCCTCAGCTTCATCATCCAAAGCTGAGAAATCGGACCAATCACTCATGGAAAGGACTGTAGGATTGGGAGACGACAACGCCGATGATTGCCTGGCATCAGTAAGTACGGTTATGGATGCTGGATGCTTGTAGCAGGGGACTTGAAAAGCAGAAACTGTTGAGGACAACAATATGATCGAGGTCAGACACGGAAGCGAGTATTGAAGGGCTGTCATTCTTTTCCTCTCTGCTGGCTTGGTCGGTGTTGCTAAATTAGTGTCTGAGTTTTTGAGCGTGATGATGACAGTTACCACGGGCTCTTTTGAATATTACTATTTCGTTATGAAGTGAAGAGGCCTGTATTTTGTGCTCTCACTGGCTTGTGATAAGAATAGTAAAACAGTATGGAAAGAATGTTGCTGCTTGAGTGGTACTACGACTACTGAGTGTGCTGATACTCACTCGAATTATAAGTAGACCTAGTAGTAGTAGGTCTAGCGTATAAAGCTAGTGTGGAGACTACTTGAATATTAGAGTAAATATTGAATATTATGGCAAATAGGAGTAAACTAGGCTAGTGCTAAGTGTGAATAGGAAGCAGGCATAGGCACACGACCTGATAGAGTAAGACCTAACTCCTGAGTCCTATCATCGGAGACAAGGTAAACTGCCGTAGTCCACCTGGGCTTAATTTGGTCCCCTTGATTCATATATCCAAGTCTTGGAGATAGGGATCACATCATATT
>Ga0210036_1001478_pt1 | contig 26367 bp, 19 predicted proteins | sample CryGeymeta201515_FD_185469 | JGI IMG/M metagenome (GOLD analysis project Ga0210036, IMG submission 185469) | Groundwater microbial communities from Crystal Geyser aquifers in Utah, USA - Crystal Geyser metaG 2015-15 (SPAdes) (version 2) | ecosystem: Environmental > Aquatic > Deep subsurface >...
GTCTGCCCTCTCACCCGGGCGCCTCGGAACGGAGAAAAGGTCGGCCCTAGTAAATTGCCGAGTTTCTCCAAACCACCCTACCTAGCCAAACGTAGCCCTAGAGAGCTGGCATAGTCGAGAGAACGCGGTAGCGTTCGCTCGCTGAATTCTGTTGATGTAACCCAAACTCTAGTGATGAAGAAAGATTAACGGGCATTAATATTACCATTATTTTTCTGTAACCATAGTGATTGGCAAGGCCCAGCAAAGTCTGCTCTACGGTGACTAAACAAATGGATCCTTCAAAGTCACAGCCTCTAGCAGCAGCAGACAATTCGAATACAAAACCAGACCATGCCTGCATTCCGGCCACTTCGACGGCAAAGAAAAACGTCACTTTTCGACCAACCTTGACGGAGACGACACAAATTCCCCACTACGATCGGACAGCCACTCCAGTAGATGTTTTTTCGTGTGATGTTTGCGGTGATCGTATCCCTGGTGGTATAAAGGGATTTGAGGTATATGGTACCTGTCTCGTGTGTCCTGATGGATATGACGTTTGCGGAATTTGCTGTGGATTGACCAAGTTTATTAAGGTTGCCAGGAAGGCATTATTATTTTCACCAGAAAAGCCGTGGCCGCTAAAAAAAGTGAAACATCACAAACATGCCTTGCACGTAGTGGATCGAGGGGCAGAAGTGTTGTGGGCGAATGATGGATTTCACAACGCAAGCAAAACCGTGACGACGAAAGCAATCCAACCGGCCAACAAAAATAAACGATCCAATGCCGGCACCGACCGTGGCAAGTATCGCAAAAAGTTAAAGAAAATGTTCGTGGCAACGACCTAGCCAGCACGGACAACTTTTCGTGCAACAAAGTTACAATCCAAACAACAACGAGTCTGCCACTATAGACCATAGTACAATAGTGTATTTCTAATTCAATCAACTACCTGACTACTGATATTAAAAATTTCAATTATTATTTTTCATACAATTCGCTAGACCCTTCCTTTAATAAAAAATCGGCAACATTCGAAAGAGCATTAGCAACGATTCTAATTTCGGAATGAGCCAGGTCGATATCATCGTCGCTTATGGCCTGTGCTACACCAGGAAAAGCTTGACTGCCGTAACCTAAGTAGAAACCAGGAGCTTGTAAAACGTGACGGAAATAGGGACGCTTGGGCAGTCCAGGACCCAGAAAGTTTCGTTCGGCAAAAGTCAGACGTCGATTTAAATCGGCAATGTCGGTCTCAAGAAAAAGGCTGTCGAGTTCTCCTGATAATGAACGCCGCTCCAAAGCGTCTCTCTCCTCATCAATAGTAGAAGCGGCAGTCAAGAAAATCTGAGCCGCTACTTCTAAGTGATGAATATCAACGGAAAGCTTTTCTCGGCCAAACTTGACTTCCAAGTTTCGTTTCAAGGCAGACACATCCCGACTGATTCGCACAGCTTGTTTTGTCATGTAGATTGGTACGATTTCCATGTCGGCGAGACGGAAAGCCATCAAAGCCCACAGGCGCGTCATGGCTTGATGAATTTCAAAAGTGGGATCTCCTTGCTCCTCCATCCAAGACATGCTGTCGTAGACACTGTGGTAGACTCCATAATCTCCCCTAAAACTCATGTCCATGGAAGTAATACCAAAACGATCTAAAAATGCTGTGTAGTCGCTGCCACTGCCCAGTGTTTCAACCTTCTGATCCCAAACAGTAATATCAGCCATCGATCGATTCGTAGACGCTATGGTGCCAGCCTTGGGGGGCGCCGGAACGCGCTCGGCTGCTTTCTGGAATAAAGTATGAAGCGAATGCGTAGCGCTTATATTCAACGACGCATTGCCAGTAACAGCACAATCCACGTTCAAATAGGCAATCACATCCTTTTCAGAATTCATTTCCGCGTACGCTGTACTGCCCAAGAGTCCATATTCTTCACCGCTCCAGCTTGCCAAAATGATGTTTCGCTTTGGTTTCCAGCCACTTTGTTGTTGTAGCATACCTAGTGTGCGACCTACTTCCAAGAGTGCTGTTGTGCCACTGTTGGGATCTACGGCACCAAAGACCCAGGCATCGCGATGGTTGCCGAGAATGATTGAGGGAGTACTCTCATTGTGATCCGTGGCGTACATGGTAGCAATCACATTGGGGATTTCTCGCGGTTCAAACGAATGATTTGTTTCTATTGTGACGGTAAAATTGGAAGGACCTACTGAATAGTCAAAGGGCAAACCGCCTTGGAAATCTGCGGGAGCTTTAGCTCCTCCCAACTGTTGTAGCAATGGTTTTGCATCCTCGTAAGAAAGAGGCAATGCAACATGTTTGGGAATCATGTCTTCGGTATCATATCCACAAATATCTTTCACACTTTCGTTTCGATAGAACCTCCAGGGGTCACCAGCGCATTTGGATATGTGCTGGACACTGCCTCGTTGGACGCCCGAAGGAGGCCGCCAAGGCCCACCTTCATCAAAGGTTGGCCCTCGAGAATATCCATCTTGCTGCGGATCTGAATATATGATAGATCCAATAGCGCCGCGTTCCTCGGCATTCATAATTTTCAAACCTCGAAAACATTCTCCGTATCGCATAATAACAATCTTTCCTTCCACAGATACTCCCAGTTTCTCCAGGGCGTCAAAGTCCTCGAGCTTTCCATAATTCGCATAGACCAGATCGGCAGTGACAACTCCGGATGGCGAATATGCCAAAAATGTGTGGTTGCGCCAATTCGTCGTGCCAGATGTAGCGTCATTCTCCAATACATCTTCGGATAACTTGGCGTGGAATCCAAAGGAAGTGGATAGTCTGGGCTGTTCCAATGGATATGTCATCATGACAGGCACTTCTTCAACAATAGCATCCCACCCAAACGAAAGCAATTGGTCTTTTACATAGTAAGCATTATCAAAATCACCACGCGTACCTGCCACATGAGAATATGTTGTCAGCGTTCGAAGTGCCTCTCGCAACCGTTCGGGATCTGGAGTTGACAACAACAACTCTTCCAAATAATTATCATCCAACTGCTTCGTCTCGCGTGGTCTGAGATTTGTTGTGACCTTGGCGGTAGCGGCCGTGCTTTTGGGGGGTAAAGCGAAAAATCCTAACGCTGCAGCACCTACAAGCAGGATCTTTGGAGAGTTTATCATGATGCTGAAAAAGTATTAACGGATCAAGAATGGAGGAGTTTCTGGTATCGGTATATTACTGTACTCATCACTACTGCTGGTACTAGGCCTACTAGCTACTAGCTACTACTAGTAGTCCTCTGCTACTCTCCTCTACTACTAGCTAGCTAGAGTAGTAGTCTAGTAGAAGACAACTACAGTACTGCCGTACTTAGTGGTAGTACCAGGTAGCTACTGCTACTACTATTAGTAGGAGTATAGTTTGACGAAGTCACAGATTCCGCAGCAATAGAACGACATGAATGTGCTCCCAAAACCCCATAACATTAGCTAACTTTCTTCCAATATCAAGGGAAAATAAATGGATTCTGGCCACAATTTGAAACGAAAATCCAGATATTCACAAGGAAGTGCTTTGCTCTACTATGTAGGCTATAAAGCAATTGGAGGACTCTTTTCCGCGACATCTCCGTGTTTTCTCATGCATATGAAACGCAGAGCTCTTGGATGGATTCCCGGTCTCCATGAAAGCGTTGACAATGTCAGGTCATTGCCGTCATGATTTACTTTGAAATGATCGATGCAAGATGGCAGACTCGTTGCCATTTAGACATGCATATTTTTGCTAGGGAACGAAATAAAATTGACCAGGGCCAGTTTCATCGTCAATTCTTGGTCATTTTTGAAGACAGTACCAGCCTAATCCGCTCCAGACTGGGCTACAGAATCAACATTCTAATCCGTCGACTCTGCATTCGCTTAAGACTCATATTGTTCTTCTTGCTACAAATCGTTTGATTCCTCTCATATAGGTTCCGTGTATGTGTTATGAAGAAATCGATAAAGACATAGGATTGTGAAGTGCCGTTTTCAACGAAAAACCTTTGCTTTGTCAGGCGCATAAAATTTTCATGCCCAGGGTCGCGAATCCTCTTGAGCGAGAGAAACAAACGGCCAACACAAATTTCAACCGCTCTCCGAACAACAAAAACAAACCACGCTGCTACACGCATTTTTTGCATTTCTTCAAACTCTCAAGTTCAGTAAGACTGTCAGTTGAACTTTGCTTCCACACGCACCTGCTGTCAATCCGCGACACTCTTCCGATTACATTTCGGTCACCGTAAAAAGCGCACAATATGACCGTTACTCTCAGTGATCCGAGTAACCTTACCCTGGATGTAATCAAGACCATTCACGAAGATGTAGAAATGAGTGACTACGGTGCTCCCACGAGCGACTCGGTCGAACACGTCTCGAAGACATTCCTTTTGGATCACGTCTTTGTCGAAGAGGTCTACTGGACGCTCTTGAGCGGGACTCCATCTGGCGGTTTGTCGGCAACAGTGAACGACATGATTTTGAAGGACTACCTCTGTTCGAGACTCAAGCTTCACGATGTTCTCTCGATCGATCACGGCTTTGACGATGCAGTCGACAACCTCAAGAACGAGCTCGGTATCTCGTGTCATTTTGTTGCGTGCATCCGCAATGCTCTCAAATCTGACGGCGAGAGCGATTATCTAAATCAAACAACAATCGATACCTTGAAAGAGTACTTGAAGATAATGAAAGTCGTTGGTCGATATTTGGATGAGCCTCAAGAGGCTGAATCGTTGCTCAAGAAAGCCGCTGCGCGTGAAACGGAGACGTACTTCGAACCGTTCCTTCCCAAAGTAAACTCGTTTTCTTTATCCCTGGAGTATTGATTTTTAAGTCTTGGGGGATCATCATCGGAGAAGATAGCCTAGAAGGCTGGATGGAAGGACGAACAATACCAAGAAATAGTATCGTTCGACCATGTGAGAGGTAGCAGTGCTTTTTCTGGCGAAGACTGTATTTTTGACCGTGATGATATTGTATGAACGCGGTAGATAGTGGGATAGAAGCAATCAATGCACGAGGCAGGACGATGATGCAGTCGCAGTTTTAAATGATACCACATTGATAATGACTTCAAATTACTTTATAAAATATAAAAAAACACAAATAGAGATACAGCTTTCTCAAAAGCACTTCCGCAGCATCAACAGGTCAAGCATTTAGATACAGCATTGCGATTCAAATTTCCGGAGACCCTGTGCTCGTTTGATGCTTTCCCGGAGAGACCACCAAATCACAATGGTCCTTGCTTGATCTTCTCCCAGTGATTTGACCATCGACAACCAACTCGTACTGTGATAGACGGATTGGGGAGAGTACGACACGAGACAAAGGACATTGGCTATCTCTTGCGCCTTTTCATCATTGCGCAAAGAGGCTCGGATCAGCTTTCGCATGACAGTGGTGGCCCAGTGGGAAACCTTGGAGGGCTTAAGACCTTCCGGTGGAGCCCGTGCGGGATTGTCCAACAATTCAACGGCTTCTTCGCTGACAAGTCCTTCCTGGATGAGGTACTTTTCGTACGTCTTTGACCAAAAAACCAGCCGTTCCAAGGCATTGGATCGTTCTTCCCCGGCCATGCTGGCGCCCATCAGATGTTTTGGCATTCCTGCCTTGAGGAGACTACTTCCACCGTCAGGAAAGAGAGGACTAGTAATACCGGGGGCACGCTTTGCTTTCATCCTTCCCGCCATGAAAGGAGCCATGAGCTTACTGACCACTTGAATGACCTTGGGTGCCTCTATTCGCTTGGCCGCGACCTCCGGAACACTAAACATGGCCTTTGACATTTGCTCGCCCAAGAGAGCACTGATGATGCGATTTACATGAAAAAAAAGAACCACAATCAATGAAATTTCTGCCTTCGTAGCATCCGTGAGCAGACTAAAGTCCTGCGAGATCTCTCGTTGCGTGATGGCAGTTCGATTGGAAGAGCAGTGGCTGGAGCTGTCACCCCCATCCCCCAATGCGGGTTGCTTCTTGACACGAAAGTTTAAAGTATCTAGGATGAGAACTTCGGCATAATCCAAGGATAGCATATACATCTCTTCCTTGCGGGCTCTCTCTTCTTCATTCAACTTGGAGTCAGAATTCTTCTCTGCCCGTTTCGCGGCCGTACCCATCATTCGATGAGCGCTGCAGCACATGGGACATTCGTTCTTGGAACTGACCAGCAAAGCAATAGCTTCTTTCGTAGAACGGGGCAACTCACCGTCTGCCACCATCACTTCGGCCATGAACGACCAGAGAGATGCAAATGCATTTTCATTGACACTGTGGACTGTAATGGGATTGTTCTTGCCCTGGCTCATGATTGCTCCCAGAGGAAAATACTTTTTGATACTCTTGCGAATCACCTTTTCACGGGCCACAGGGAATGGAGTAACTGGAGCTGTCATCATCATTTGGAATCTTTTTTATCTTTTTTTTTTAATTGTTGGATGGATGCAGGCAAAAAACTTTGTTTCGTCAAATTAGTGAGAGACAACAGATCAGTAGTTTTTATTTATTTTTTATTGGATTTTGCGGAACGGCGACAAAGAAGCGTTGGTGTCTCCCTAAATTACCAGGTGTACCTAGTAGTAGACTTGTAGTACCGCCGTAATACGACCACTTTGTTCTTCATTATTTTACAATGCTTAGTGTCTGGCAATTGTCATCGTAAGAGTCATTCACAAGGTGATCGATCCAATCATTGCTATGGTAGTGGTACCTGGTACCTGGTACCACGTACCAGGTGCCTGGTACGGTACAATAGTGGTCACAGTAAAATTACTACTAGTAGTTCTGGTACCAGGTACTAGTAGTAGGCGGATGAGGCCTGGGCGGTTTTGACCATCCAGATTTGTTGTTTCTCTTGACTGAGATTTAAATATAGAGTGATCGCCCAAGTACTGGTAGTACCGTACCAGGTACCTGGTACCAGGTACCTGGTGGTCAGTAAGCCAAGACCGTATCCACAGAAAATATCCAGCCTCTTGTTCGTGCCAGTGCCAGGTAGTGGTCGTAAATGAATCAAATATTGTACCGTACCTTTGAGCTTACGGGTGTCTTATTTTACTGGCTGGATCGAATTACAGGACCTTTTAAGACTCCGGCGAAGTCCGATGAAGTCCAAAGAGGCCAAAAGTAGCCATATTCCAGTACGTGGCACCATTTTTTCCCATTGCTAACGAGAGAAGCTTGTTCTGTATGGTATGGTACCTACTACTGTACCTGTTACCAGGTACTACTACTGTAGCTTGTACGGTACCTGGTACTGGAGTACTGTACCACCTATTATGATAGATCCATAATAGTAGTAGTAGTAGCCATTGGTACTAGTACTGTGATCTATAGTATGGTAGCTAATAGTACCTGGTACTACTAGTACTGTTATACTCGAGGCAGGAGTACGTAGTAATAATACCACTACTTAGTAACTGGTCCCTCTAATAATCGACTGACGGCCTTTGGAGTCTTGCCAAAAACATAAACGAGAACTTCACTAGTCTACTCTTTGAGCCTTCCAGATCTACTAAAGAGCTCGAGCAATTCTTCCAAAAATCGAAAAAGAATATTAGTACGCACACTTTTTCGAATTGATTTCTGGGTCATGAACAAATAATTCGTGACCCAGGCCAGCGAAACGACGACAGCCAATTATGTTAGGAAAGTTAAAATCCAATATCAAGCCTGCCTATCTCCGAATCACCTCCATATCAAAATAAACACAAGACGCTACAAACAACATGGCTAGCAACGCCCCCCCTGGAAGTACCACACCCGCAGCACCTGGTGCACCCGGAGCAGGATCAGCAATTCCCATTATCCGTGGTGTTGAATATCGATGTGGAGATTGTGGAGCACGGAATGTAATCAAAGGGGGAGATCCAGTTCGATGCCGTCAGTGTGGCTTCCGCATTCTCTACAAGACAAGAACCAAGCGATGTACGTGCGTATCATTATTTTTCGAGACAAAATAATGTCTTTTTTTTGGTGATTTGGGTTGATGTATCAGGAATTACCGTGCATGATGTATCAGGAATTACCGTGCGTGCAGATGAAAGCTTATCAGCAAAAGAGCTGATGTGAAAAAAGGGTTTCCCGGATCCTGGAGTGATTTATTTTGTCTACTCGCGTAACGCGTGACCTGACCCCTTTGTTGCCTTGCATATTATTCTCTTGAATTCCGCAGTGATTCAGTTTGAAGCAAGATAGGAACTGACATGCATAAATCAACAATCTGCACGCCCTGCGCTGCAAGATGAAGTTGTTGCTGGCATCGGTTCGTCGTCATTTTTGATGAGCATTGAAACGGCCTTTAGCTCGAACCATTAGAAAAATGATGTAAAATGAATTCTCGTGTGAGTTTTTGGATCATGTAGGTATGATGAAATTACCCAAGCATTGATTCGACAAGAGAAATAACTGCAGTTTGGCACTCTGGTGTTTTTTAACAGCGAATTTAAGTTCATCAAGTGAATAGAAGGCTACATAGTGTCTACTACTACTACTACTAGTACCGAATGCATGTCTATATTTTTGTACTATACTATTATTTAGCAGTGAGGTAGGGAAGCAAGATCACCTGTCGCGAGATCAATCGTCAGATAATGTTTTCTCAGCATTACATTCCTTTTTTAGACAGACAACTTCGTCAATATCCCCTTTGATGACTAGACAGGACGCACTTTGTCCGATTCACCTGGCGGGGAAGGATAGTATTTGATACTGTAATACGATTTTACCAAGTCACTTACACGATATAAGTACTATACAATAATCCTACGTTGCAATTTAATAATAGTTGTACTATTCATGTCTTCATTCTTCATTCAATCAATCATATTCAAGTAACATGATGTGGAGTCGCACTCGTCCTGTTACATGTGAAAGAGAGTTTACAAGTGTACTAGCCTGTGCTAATTTGGATCTAACAAATCCGCCATTCTCTCCTTGTCGTTACTCCCCCGGAACCCAGAACTATACCAAAGGAACAATTCTTCCGGTCCCAATACTCGTCCTACTACCTGTTTAATCTGGAAACTCTTTTCAAAACAGTCAACGGGGTTGCCAATATTGAACAATACCCAAATCCCAAATTCATGTTCCATGAAGCGTCATGGGGAATCTTCTAAAGAAATGGTTCCGGGAGCCAGGAATACCATCTGTCCTCCAAATGCTTGCCTCAACTCTGCATAACAGTGCTCACGTAGCATTGTTAATTCCACCCGGACCCTTCCTCCTTCCCCCGTCCCCAAGTCTCGAATGAAAATATTTTCTGGTCAACAATTAGGTTGGTTTCAATTTTCGATCAGCTTCGATGTCCTTGCCCATGCATTTATCAAAATTAATTCTTCTCACCAGGAAGGCAACTGTCGCTCCAAGAAGGATAAACACCATGGTTGATTGATTGGTTCTGATAATGTATGTGTGTTTGTCTATGCGGTTGGTCGACAATGAGTACCTGGTATTAGCTAGAAGGAATTTTTTGTAATCAATAGAACTCTTACTTGTCGATTACCAGCAGAGTATTACTAGTACATAATATTGGCAGAGTGTTAAGCGCCGTCTAAATGCAGTCGTCACCAGCGTGTTAAAGTACCTGGTACCATGACCGAAACAATCAAAAACAATGTCCAGCCAATCGTTAACATTATTTTTTATTTTTGAACGCATACCAGGTACTCCTACAGTAGGAGTACTGTACCTGGTACCTCTACTACTAGTAGACTGTCATGCCTTCTAAATCTTATTCCAAAGCACTGTACCATCAACACTACTACTACTAGTACAAGCTAAATAGTACCGTAGCTAGTCTACTAGTACTACTGTACTACTAGTAGCTACCTGGTACAGTAGTAGCTAGAACAGTGTAATAGCAAGCTGGCTGAAGTTCATTTTTTGAGCTGATCAATAACGTAGTACTACTAGAGTAAGAAAAGTAGCTTTCTAGCGACCTGGCAATTCATGTAGAGTTCGTAAGTAATACTAGTCTACCTGGTACTAGGCTGTAGCACTACTAGTAGACCTACTAGCTAGTATAATATTATTCCATTCTACTATATCATTCATTTTTTATCTACAAATACTCTTATTAGAAGCTTTGTTTTGTTTGATTGTCAATTCAACTAGAAAATGTTTATTGGTTACGAACGAGATCGTTTCTTGCTTTTACTGTTTCGTTGGAGTCCCTTTTGAATGTTTTTGAATTCATCATCGCATAATGGATCTTTATCGTCGTCATCTTTCATAATATCCACACCGTACCGAGCACCAAGACTGGCAAACATACTTGCACTGGTTCGTTGCGCCTGATTGGCTTGAATCATGGCAAACAAATCGTCGTCCTGGCCTTTTTTGTTCTTTTGGGGAGCCTTGGCCTTGCTAGGTTTGGCCTTTGTTGCCGTCAACTTTTTGCCGGTAGCATTTCGTTTACTGGTTGTCATTGGGGTCGATGCTGCTGCTGCTGCTGCTGGTTTGGCTTCAGAAATGTCCTCATCATCGTCATCTTCTGTTTCGGTGACATCATCATCGTCTTCCGACGTTTCATGTTGTTCGTCACTGCCATCGTCATTTTCAGTATTGGCTGCTGGTGGTTTAAGATTTTCCTTGGTGGATTTCTTGTTACTGCATTTCTTTTTCGATACCTTGGATTGTTCCTTTTCAATTTTCTTTTGGAGTTTTTGAAGGGATTTTTCGACCGTCGTCGTGTAATCTGGAATGTCACCATTATCATTATTATTATTTTGTCTTCCACGGATCGCAGGGAAAATGTAATCTTCTACCCATCGTTTCGCATCGAGAGGAGTGGACAACATGACATATTCCAACATTTTGATCAAATCTCCCTTCCATCGTTTGTATTCCTTCAATACATCTCGCTGTTCTTCTTCGGAGCACTTGTACTTTAAAGAGAATTCGTCTATTTTGGATTTGGTTACCTTTCCAAAAATGCGATCAAAGTACATTTTCCAATCCTTTTGTGCAGTATTACTACTGTCATCATCATCGTCGTCATCGTAATCATTGTTCTCATCGACGTGTCCCGTCTCGTTGTACTCGGCTCGTTTATCTGGATTCTTCAAAACTTGATAGGCCAAACTAACGGCTTGAAACTTTTCCTTCGCCAAAGCTGCATCGGCGGTACTGGCCGATCCTTGTTGCTTGTCGGGATGGTATTTGAGAGCTTGACGAAAGTAGCATTTACGAAGTTTGGCAGGATCTTCCGCATCATCTCGGCTGAGGACCAAAATGTCGTACAGATCGGCATCCTCTCCAAAGGCTTTTCGAATGTGGTTCATAACTGGTACACTATATAATTTCTACTTCTTGTTGTTGTCACTGTGGACTCGATCTGGGCTTCAATGAATGCGTTCAATCGAGTTAATACGTGTTTTACTGCAGTCGTTTGATGGTAGCAGAAACAAACAAAATACCGCCATTTAACAAGATGAATAAAGTAACGAAATACTACTCTACTCAATAATACACTAATTTCGCAGGAATGCGATCGAAAGTTGGCGGGAAAAATGACGCTTAGAAGTACGCACATCGGATCTAGAGTACTGTTGACCTGAAGGGAGTTTCGTTTTACTTTATTTTACTTCTTTTAGATAAATCTCACCAATGATCAAATATAGCATTTTCCCCTCCTCCACAGTCACATTCACATCATCATCAACAACTGGAACATCAACAACACCAGCAAACGAACAGCATTGTTATAGTATAGTAGTCGCACCGAAAAAACAACATCTTGATTCGAACACTGGCTGCACAGTGAAGTTGTCCATAACGTTTTTTTTTCTTTTTGCATTGTCCAGAGTATAAAAGGAATAGACACAAAACGAGACATCCCTCCAAAAGCGCTCTTATTATTTCTTTTTGATTTCATGATAAAGCATCCAAATCGCACAAAATAATAATAATAATAATAATATAGAATGTCCAATAATTACAGTAATGGCCGCAGGGGAAGAGGAGGACGGAGAGGAGAAGGAGGAGGTCGGAGTCGTGGAGGCGGAAGAGGTCGCGGCAGCGCTCGAGGCCGTGGATACCATCATAATCATAATCATCAACAACAACAAGATTATTCTTGGACATCGGGGGAAAGCGACAGCAACAATAAAAACAGCAACAACAGGAACGACAACAGTGACCACGTCGAACCCGAAGATTTTCCCCTCGAAACACAAACAGGTCTCTTGTTTGGCTTGAGCGATGAGGTTGTGATTCCTGGATCGGTACATGCAGGACTGTTGCAGGGAGAAATATTGGAAACCCTCAAGCGGTTGCCACCGGATATTTGCAATCTCATGTTGGCACATTTTGACAAGTGCGCCCGTGAGGGTGGCATACGCAACAAGACAGCGTACCTGTTGGGCATTATCAATTCTGGACCCCGGATGGGACTGCCCACGGGTGTGGTAGTACCGGCAAGTGTCAAGTTTTCATTGATGCAGGGTGTTGTGTTGGACGATCTCCTCGCGCTGCCGGTACCCCTGATCAATGTCATTCTCGGAGAATTTGATGACGAAATGCGACAAAGAGGCCATGCCATACAGGATCGATATTCCTTTCTAGCAGAAATCATTCGAAAACACAAACCTGCAGATAGTGCTGTTGTCGGTGTTGTGTCTCCAGAATCAACAACCAATAGCAATACTACAGCGAATACGAATACGAATACGATGGCCAACACCGTTACTAATAATATTGACAGCAACAAATCCAATGGAAAAAGAGAAACTGATGAAGGCACTCTCAAATTGCTCTCCAACAGTATGCAGCGAATCCACTTGCTGACAGAAAGTGTGTCCAAGGTAACCGCCGAGCTTGTCGCCGAGAAAGAAAAGCGATCATCTTTCGAAGCGATTGCTAAATCGGAGCAAGTATTAAGAGAAGCTGTGGAGGAAAGACTGCAAACAGCATTGGCCGATGTAGAACGGGTGAGGGAATTACGGGAGAAGGAGACAGCAGAATATCGAACGTCTCTCAAATACGAAAAGGATCGACGCGTTTCCATCGACAAAGAAATCAAAGAGTTAAAAGAAAAGGTACAAATGGAACGAGCTGAAAAGCACCGAGCAGAAGATCGACTTTCGGCATTGGAAGAAATGATGATTGCCGAGAGAGCTGTACGAGACGATCTGCGCAACGGAGCGGAAAACCTGCCAGACATTAACAGTGCTGACTTTGATAGTGATTGTGAAAGCAAATAAAATTACAGTTTTTTTAAAAAAAAGAATGAAAATTGTTCAAAAAGTTTGATGGTCAGAAATATGATGGTGGTCGTTGTCACTTGCTTCAGTTCGGTTGCTTTGCGGAAATTGAGTACTCCTGTGGTGGTGTTCTACTAGTAGTAGTAGTAGTACTGGTAGTAGGCGGTACTGCAGAGACATTAAGCAACGAATGAGTGTGCGTCCCGTCAGAAAGATATTCGTTCTTTTGGCATCAGATCCAACCAATTTTCCAACGCAAGCTGCAAAGGCACCGCTGCCACACGCCACCTTTCTTCTATCACTCTACTCGTCGTCATCGCACCGATAATTCTTCTTCTTTCATATCTCACTACGAGTAAGCAATTAGAGAGACAGAGAATATTATTTTTAGCATCTGTATGGTAGTTCACTTTTCCGTTAGCAAAGGAGGATCGATTTCAGGCGAAAGGCCAAATCGACAGTTATAAAAGAACGCTCTACCCTTTACCGTTATCTTTGACACTTTCCAAAACGCATCGGTCGTTGATACAATTCATCCAGAGGAAAGGCGCAAAAAAAAAAACGCTGGCACTCAGACCGAAATGAGCAACAACGAAGCCTTTCAACTCCCTGAGGGTGTTGAGGTCCCCGCTTCCATCGACCCATCACTTTTGCAAGGTGATGTAGCCGATATGCTAAGGGATCTACCAGTGGACCAGATCAACGCTGCCTTTGCTACATACGAGAAACAACATAAATTGCGCGAAATCAGAAATCCCTCGGGATATTTGCGAGGAATATTGCGAGGAGGATCAGGAAATATCGTCAGTGGTGGAGGTGGAGGAAGGTCATCGTCCGTTGCCAGCAAATATGGTCTCCCAGTGGGTGTCATTGTGCCTAGCTCAATCACCGAATCCATGTTGGAAGACAGGAACATTCGAGAAGCTTTAAAACCAATGTCTGCTCGTGATATAAGAGAGTGCTTTCGTGATTTTGACGAGCAAGTACGAAAAAAACGAATGATTCGCAACAATAATGCCTATCTGCTGGGGATTATCAAAAGTGGTCCTTATTATGCTCTACCTCAAGGCGTTGTACTGCCATCTTCGTTGAGCTTGAGTATGCTTAAAGGCGAACTGTTGGAGACCCTCCAAGACCTGCCTTGTGCTCACATTAATGTTGCCTTTGGAGAGTATGATGAACAGATGACAAGAAAGCGAGACTCTATCCGAAATGAATACGGCTACTTGTTGGGTATTGTCAAGAGAATGCAGCGTACCTTTGAAGAGGAAGCTACCGAGCATGTGCAACGAAAGAGTATGGTATCTCCTTCTACGCCCAAAAGAGAATCAAATGATTCGAATAATGCAACACAGAGCCCCAACGGAAAACAACACAGTGTTACTCCTGCCACTTTGCAAGCTGTTGATTCGCCAGGAACTCTCAGTATGATGACAGAGAGTTACGTGAATGTCACAAATGAACTAATGATGGAACGCAAAGCGAGAAATGAGTTGGAAGAGCGGATGAAGACAGAGCAAAAGAAGAGCGAAGAAAGCAAGCGCAAGGTACACGAATTCATGGCAGAATTACGAGCCGAGAAGGAACAACGAGAGCGTTCTGTTCTGGAAGTAGAACGGTTGAGGAAGGATTTATCATTTGAAAAGTCACTGCGCGAAACAGCCGAAGCAAAAGCTCGGATGCTAGAAGACAGCCGAGAAAGAAATAATGTGGACACCACTCACGGCGCGGACACGGAGCAACTGCGAAAGCTCGAACTCGAGTTGTCGATCGAGCGAGGTTTGCGAGAAAAGACAGAAAAGTTGCTACGGACTGCCGAGAGCAGAATTCATGAGTTGAAGCGAGAATTGCAGTACATGCAACAGCAACAGACACATCAGCCATCGCCCTTTAGCAATTGGCTTGGTTCGCCCACTTCTCCCGTGACTGGAACCAGTGATCACCAGTTGCACCGTTCTTCACAACATGGAGATTGTGTGGACAATCGGGCTCCACCCGACTTGCATCCATCGTTGAGCGGATTTGATGCCGCTGCATTTAGTCTTTCCAAGCCCATGTAATGAATTGTTGGCCGAAGAAGTCATTTCGATTTTTGGTTGGAACGAGTTGGAGATTTGAGCACGATTATCGAAAAAGTCGTGATCGGATGTCTACTGCTGCAACCTAAATTTAAATGCTTTGCATTATAGACTAGGTACTTTATTGTAGCTTATTGTGATGTTTCTTGCGATGATCTACGATACTGTACTGTACAGTATAAGCTGCGAAACTCTAGATTTTACTCGTATTTGCTCGATTGTCCAAGAAAATCAGCAAGGAAGAAGAAACCAGTGGATTGAAAACCCGAGCTCTAGTTTCTTGTAAACTGGACTTTTGCTTGTTGTTCGAAAACGCCTCGCCCGAGACAATGAGACAACTTTTTCCTTGTCGTTCTCACACAAAACGACAAGCAGCACTACGCATACAGACTCATACTACGACAATAGTAATATGTCCCATTGGATGACATCGGGTCGCAACCGGCTCAAGGAAAAAGAAGGCCGATCTTCCTTTGGACAACGAGCCCAAGCTCGAGCTCGCTTCGATGGATTTCAAGCTCCCGCATTGAAAAAGAGAAGCCGTAATGATCCCAAGAACATTCAAGAAAATCACCCACGCTTCTACAAGCGCACGGTCGGTATGTTCATTATCGTATGGGCGCCATGTGGCCTCCTGTTCCGAATATGCTTTTGTTAGCGTGTGTGTGTTTCATGGTTGCCTTTGTTCGCTTAGTCGTGCTTGTGGTGCAAACTATCACTCAATCTTTGCGTCGTCTAACAACACCAACCGTTCAAGACCTTGGAAGTTCTAGGTCCTGTCCTATTGCTCGTCGGGGCATTGTAGCGGCGGCACCACGGAGAATCGTGGAAGATTCCGAAGACTTTCTTCGCGAGAATATTGGACCACCATCGCTGCAACCACGGCGAATACGCGATCCCAATACGTCTCGCTTTGCACACGGCGAACATTATCGTCGTCCTCTATCAACGAGAAGTCCTTCGTATGGACTACAACGAAGCTATCAAAAGCTGCCATCGCCGCAAAGCTATCGATCTCCGATGTCACTTTTGCCGCCACAAGCACACCATTCACCAGTACAACCCCAATACCAAACACATATAAGTCAACCACAAATGCGCCAACAACAGGTCCGTTCCAGCGTGTACTTGCGTCCTTACAGTTTCCAGTACGGGCAGCAGCAGCAGAGGTATTGTCCTTCTCAGCCATCTCCCCAATATCAACAGTTCCCAGGGCCAAGAGAGTACTCGTATCCCGACTACGCACCTAAAAGGGAGGAGTCTGCTACCATCTGGGACAACAATCTAAATACCATTGAAACTGGGCAAACACTGGCACGATACCAAAAGGTTTCTGAGAATCAGGATCCTTGTATGTCTAGAAGTGATGATAACTACCATAATGTTTCGCGGCACTACGAGCCACCCCAATACAATCAAAAACAGCACCAGACAACCAATCACAACGTGCAACTGTATCCACATGCAACAGTATATGACGACTATGCTTTGGAAGATGTTCTCGAGAAAGATCAAGATTATTCAATACACCAGCCTGTGTCACACAATCGTGGAGCCATCCGCGGAATCTGGCCGCCAAGCCAACAACAACGCTCGTCTCCTATGGAGGCGTCTTGGTCGGGGCGACAGCATCATCAACAAATGGCTACTTCAGGAGGTATTTGGCCTCCGTCACAGTCATCCATTCCCAATCCCTTCAACCTCAATTGGAGCACTGGTAATCATCATGGATTATTGCCAATCCAACGAGAACCCACGTCGAGATCAGTTCCTGTCAGCCACGAAGGTGACAGTCAAACACTATCTTTCCAACCCGAAGCAACGGAATGCTTTGACACAAATACGCAAACTAGTACCGTCTTTCAAACTAGTAACTATCAGCCCACTATTTTTCTAAGTCAAGCCGATGAAGAGTGGCAAGCGCGAACAGAGATACAGGATCCACATTTGGCTTTCATGCCAGTGCACAGCCTTCAAGACGTCACTGAACACCAACAGGTACATTGCATTGCTAAGCCTGCGGCGGAAAATGAAAAGGTTTACTCTACGGAGCTGCAAAAATCATCCTATCATAAAACTCAATTGTCGCCGGCTGAAGAAGAAAGACCTCCACCGGTGAAGTACGTTGGTGTTCAGCACAAAGCAGCACCAAAAAACGCATCGCAGTCTCAAAGACAGGAACAACAGCAACCAGAGTATCAGCAGCCGAGTAAAAATCGATCGGACCACGGCCAACCACTGAAACAAATTGCCGACGAAGATCGAGTCAAGCCTGGGTGCGTTGACTATTCCCAGCCTTTTGCGGGAACTTATCAGGACTTTGTCAATCCTCGTTCTTCCGAGGAGACTGAGAATGACACACTGACTCCGATGAGAGATCATATTCCAGTCCCACGAGAGGTTCAGGTTCACACGTCCCGTAAGAGCCCAGTGGCCCCGGGGTCACCGCTTTCGGTCCACACGAAAGACGTCCAGCCAGTCTACACTCAGAATAATAATAAACCAATCAATCAGTACCAACCCAATTTGAGATACTACAATGGAGACTGCGAAATTGATTTCGAGACAGGTGAGCCCCTGTCCTGAAGTAACTAATTGTAAATTGAATAAACAAAAATAGTATATTGCATACATTTTCAATAAGGCACGGAATTCTAAGGATTACTTAGTTCGATTTTCGATGAAAGGATCGGAATTGCCTTGGAAGTGTTCGGCCAGTTTTTTTTTTTTTGAAAAAATGCGGGGACATCATGTAATAATAAATTCTTTATGATGACTGGATGTGGTAACTACTAGGTCTACTCCGAGTAGCTAACAGTAGTAGCTAGTCTAGCAGTACCGTAGCTACTGTGGCTGGTTAGTAAAATAACGGATGACCCTGTAGTAATAATCGGGCAGGGCCATGTTTTAAACGTTGGAACACAGAACAGATCTATTCCAATATCTTTGATCGCGTATGGCTGCAACAGCCAAGCACAGAATTACTACTCTAGCTATTAGTCTAGCTACTCTACAACTGCAACAACAACTGCTACTCTAGTAGCTAGACTAAGCAGGAGTAGGACGGAGTACCAGTACTACTGCTGGTGGGGTAGCTAGACTAGTAGTAGTCTACTACCTCCTCCTACTGTACTCGAGTACTAGACTAGACTACTACTGGTAGTAGGATACTATTATAACGTACGTAGTACTCGTACTCTAATACAGTAGTAGGTATTAGGATTTCATGTTACACGAAAGCCAGCCACCTGGGCACCTTTATGTTCGTCAGCTTTTTGACAAAGGATACGTACGATTATTTTATTATTATTTTTTCCTCTACCGTACTTCTTATTTTTTCCTCTGCTGCGTTTCATTCAAGAAGACAACCGATTTCTCGGATCGCATAATACTGCGCAGTAGTATAATTATTACAGAAGTAGACTAGTATTGCTGTATTTATTATTCAAGGTTTGTGTTGCGCTATATTCTATACAGCAGTAGCAGACCCTCGGTTGTGATACTCGTAATCCAAATACAAAACGCAATTACTGCGTTGAAATCAACAAAGAAGGAGAAATAATATGAGACAACCGATCAGATTCCAGAAGAGATTCGTTTCCAGAAGAGGAGGAGGAGAAGGAGCCAGTAGCATGAACAACAATCACGTGCGGCTCTTACCGAAAACCTCCCCGCGAAAAGTATCTTTATCGCTGCCGTGTACTGTACTGGTCTTAATTATTTGTTGTTCAGGATTTGCTCGATCCGATTGGATTGACCCGGATACACCGGACGAAGCCTTCGAGACGTCTGCTTTGACCGTTCGGCCCCTTCCAGATCCAACACCAGCTCCAACAATTCTCTACAACGATGATTATTATTTTGATGATGACAGAGTACCGAGACCAAAACGACCGAAACCTACGCACAAACCGACAGAACAGCCCACGGCCGTTCCTACAGCTCCGTCGGCACCTCCAACGTCGGCACCCACGGGAACGACAGGAGCGTACAAATTGGTATTTTCGGACGAATTTAATGCTGCAGGTCGGACCTTTCACGACGGACAAGACGCTAGGTGGACTGCCATGAACAAAAATGATTATACCAACAATGCGCAACACTACTATTCACCAAATAATGCCTTTACCAATGCCAACGGAGAATTGGTCATTCAAACCGAGGCAGCGGATACCGAAGTGATCGGGTACGACGATATCAAACGTAAGAAGACACACGTGACCAAACATTTCCGATCGGGTATGATTCAAACATGGAACAAATTTTGTTTTACGGGTGGCATCATCGAAGCCGAAGTAGTCCTGCCCGGGAAACACGATGTGGGCGGACTCTGGCCGGCCTTTTGGTTGCTGGGAAATCTGGCCCGACATACCTACGTTGGTTCTTCCGAACACATCTGGCCGTGGAGCGAAGTGAATTGTACCAAAAAAAGTGAGGCGTCGCAGCTACTGTCGGGGTGTCACAAGGCCACGCATTACGGAATGAAACCAGGCGTAGGAAGGGGGGCACCTGAAATTGATATATTTGAAGTACAGCCAGGAAACGTCCATGCAGGTTTGGAACCATTTGATCAAATGCCAGTGGGACAGCCTTTCATGAGTACCTCCTTCCAAATAGCCCCGGGAAGACCCGTTAATCGACCAGGGCCTGGATATTGGCCTGGTCCGGGGCAGTGGTATCAGGGTTTGATTGGTGGCGAAAATTCGACACTCAACATTCAATTTTACGGAAACTACAACCATTTCAGAGGCGACTACGATCCGGCGAAATCTGATTATTGGAGTGATGCTGTAAGCTACAATCGACAATTATCCCAAACGCATTTTAAAAAGCGTCACAAATACCGACTGGAATGGGAAGTCCCTACCGATGAACGGTACGGGCACCTTAATTGGTTTCTGGACGACAAGCTTGTGTTGTCCATCAACGGAAAAAGTATAGCTGATGCCGGACTAGGTAAGACTTGAGTTCGCCTCGTACCGCTGTTTCTTTTAGTGTTCGTTTTCTGCTCTTTCGGGGGTCTTGATTACAGTTCCACCTCCTCATAACAATTTTTTCTACTTATCCACGCACGTGCACGGAAAAAATAAAATTCAGGAGGAGAGATATCGTCAGAGCCTAGCTATATCTTATTCAATACTGCCGTGTCTTCAGAGTGGGGATTCCCCAAGAAGTGTCCAGCCAACTGCCCATGCAAAGAGTTTGATTGCAATTCCAAGGACTTTCGAAAAACGTGCGGATTCTCGGAAGGATTTTGTACCATGATGCAGATGAAGCCCGAAATGAGGGTTAACTATGTGCGTGTGTACCAAAATCCGAACGATCCAACTCAAAAAGTTGGTTGTTCGACACCCGAACGACCTACCCGACAATATATTGAAGCCCATCAAGAATTGTACAAGCAAGCGACAGATGTAAGTTTTTCAAACAAACAAAATGATCTATTCGTGTCGTGTGGTGTCGTTCGTGGTCACGTTCATACGTGGATCGTAAACAGCTAAACCGCAACTCACACTTCTAAAAACCATTCGCAAAAAACAGGAGACTCCACTGAAAGCATTAAAAACCGGTGGAGGTACTTGCCAGCCGGAGGCAAAAGGAGCGAAAGCGGAAGCATGTGGCGGAAAGGACCGCGGCCAGTGCTCTCGTCGTAAAGTTTGTAAATGCCGGACAGGATGGACAGGCACCAACTGTCTTTCCCATCGTGGAACAGACCCAATTCTCTACGATTCTCCGGATCAAATTGCCGATGTTGGCTTTGAACTTCCGTTTGCAACCTCCAAATTTCTTATTTCTGGTTTGGCAATCCTCATTGCCTTCTTTATATTGTCCGTCCGCTGGAAGAATTCAATGGAGAAGTGGACTCCGATTCCAGATGTCGGCAAGGCTGCCTTTCAGTCCTAACTGTCAAACGAAAGCAAAGAAAGAACCTGCAACTCTTTGTATCATCCGCTATCAAATTTGTACCCTTGCCACTATTTATGCCTCTGCGTAGGCACATACACACACACACATAAAGTAAGCAAACAAATTATATCCTTAGAAGCCTTCGATAGCAAAATGTAGGATCTGAATGGAAGAAAAAGATGTTATCTTATTAGTCGCAGGAGAGAATGACATACTGTTTGAATAGTATACGTCAGAAAAATAGTAAGCAACATTTAAAGTTCGCCAACGCCAGCTCCAGCACCAACATTGGCAAAAGCTTTTTGGCCTTCCTTGACACTATCTCTCCATTTCTTTTCATCATGGAGAACCTCTACGAATTCTTCCGTCTGGAACATATTCTTCAGCATGGGATTGTTGAGCAATTCAGGATTGGCTAGAATTTCTAACCGTGCCTCTTCGATCTTTTCGTTAGTATCCAATCCTTCCGTAAAGGCTTTTCCCATTTCTTTCATCATGGCGTCATTTGCCAGTCCTCCTTCTGCTGCACCCTTCATCATCTCCATGGCACCCTTGATCATTTCTGGATTGTTAAAAACTTCCTTCATTTGTCCAAAGCTTTCACGCATTTTCTGTTCAAAATATTCGGGGTCTGCCTTAAATTTGGCCAATTCTTCGGGTGTGACCATTTTTGTTTGTTCCAAACTTGCCAAAATTTCATCTTTCTTGGCAATCATTTGTTCGGCCATATCGCCGTCCGTGAGCATATTCATGGCGTCCTGCATTTGCTTCTGCAGTTCTTCGGGGCTCATCTTGGACAGTTCTTCCATGGCTTCTCCAAACTTGGCTCCCATGGCTTCCATTTGTGCCATGGTTTCGGGATCGTTCATGGCATTTTTCCACAAATCTTGCATCTGTGACATGTCGACACCCTCAAACATTTTTGCGAGGTCACCCATGTCTCCCATGCCTCCGAGGGGTCCTCCTCCTCCTCCACCACCCTCTTGCTTTTTGGCGGCTTGTTGATTGAGATCTTCAAACGATGATCCTTTCTTTTTCATCGGGATACCGAACTGTGCTGCAACAGGCTGTTTTTGTTTTGGTGATGATGATGATGATGATGACGATGATGATGTGTTGAGGTCCATGCGAACAGTATCATGATGGGAATTTCATTTTTGTTTTTGTTTCGTGGCAATTGAAAAAAAAAGCACACAATAGAGGTCAGATAAGGTACGACAACTTGTTGGCAGTTTCTCAAATTTTGCTGCCCACATCAAGACAACATACCGATGCAAAGAGTGTTACAACACTCAAAAATTGAATCTTTCTGCTCATCTTAGTGGTATTTGTTCTGTTATCTTGTTAATTAAGTACTGTAGCTGACTCGAGCAATGATTATAATAATATTATATATTATATTACTATCGAATCTGTTTTCAATTGTGCGTAGTGTGGTCTTTATTTGCCGGATGGACGAAAAATTTGAAGATTGAAAATTATTGTTCTCATGAGTCAATAGAGTGCCTCGTGGAGGCAAATGATTGAGTCACGCACGTTTGGCAACTATTTTTAGAGTTAGGGTCATCGTATCTAAGTGGTGTCACTCACGCATGCAGTGATCAGTTCGATTCGCTTTTGGTGCGTCACAAATGTACGTACCTTTTGTGAAGTGATGGCCACTCGTTGCTGCGAAGATTGCCTGCTGTGATCTTCCATCAAAAGGATAGTACTCGAGTAGTAGTAGAGTAGTCTAGCTAGTAGTAGTAGGTGTATTGCGGCAGATATTATTATAACTTACACGAGCATCATTTTTTGTTTACCTTCTAGGCTTCATTCCACCACTCAGCAAACAACCCAACTCCCAGACTAGTAGCTAGTAGCATCAAGTAACAAGCTGTGTTGATTAAAGGAAACGATAACCCCGGTTACTTCTGCTTCCTTATTAATCTGAGTCTCGTCAATTACCAGATCAATCATTCTGATTCAAATACAACAATACAACTATGCGTCTCGTTCTTGCAGTTGCTGCAGCCCAATCGCTGGGATTTTTTCTCCACAAATCCGAAGCCTTTACTCCTGCTACTTCCTTGGTAAACAGGGCTGCTGCTATCGCCACTAAAACCTCTACACTCAACGTGGGATTTAATCCGGATGGCTTGGAACAGGATGACGAGTTTCTTGAATCCCTATCGGGAAAGAATCCTTCGGCGGAACTCCCCGAGAAAGATATTGACGGAGCCGACCTCACTCCCGAAATGCGCGAGAAATTAAGAGCCAACAACGAACGGGATGAATTGCAAGGCGGCACGAAATTTAAGCAGCTCTTAGAGGCTGCCAAGAAAGCTGGGACAAGTCGTCCAACAGAACAACCAATGTCCATTAAGAATCCTTTTGCTGAAAATCCCTATGCTGGTATTGAAGGACTCGATCCTACCATGGGACCTTCGGCGGCTCCTGGTAATGTCAATATAAACGAAATGACTGTCGAAGAGCAGGCAGAAATGTTTCGCAAAATGATGGCTGGACAGATTACTCCTCCCGCAGCTCAGCAGCCGGTCGCTTCGCTGTTGCCTCCGGATCCGCCCGCCAAACCCGATCGCAAAACAGGACGAAATCGGGATGCCGATGCTATTCAAAATACTGCTGATGTTTATTTTGCGCAATTGAAGCGGGATTCTACCGTGCGTACAGTTGCTCGTCACCGAGGAGACATCGAAAAAGCGGAGGCCGTATTTGCAGACCCGAAAATTAAAGAACTGGAAACGTTAATTTCGATAAATCCACACTTGGCGTAAGTAAAGTACAACGAAGTGCCCACATTCTTGTTGTATTGTAAATCTTGTTGGCAGTTGATTTCTTTGTCAATAGTGATAACTTTTACGTGGCAAATATACTCATTGGTTCATTCTTTTTCTAGTGGCAAGCGAGAAGAAGAAAAAAAGATTATCGAAACGGCAGCAGAAGAAATGATAGCCTACCAAGAGGCCTTGGATGCAAAGAGAGGCAAGTCAAGTACAGCTGGACCAAGCTATAAGAATAAGCTTGAACAAATGAAGAAACAGCGATCAGGTGGTGGAACTCCTGCTGTGGCATCAACTTTCGCTCCGCCTGCGTCTACTCCACCGGCACCTCCCAAGGAGCCAGAGGCTGTTGCAAAACCAACACCAGTTGCTGCACCAGAACTACCTGTCAAACCAACTGAATCAAGACAAAAAAATCCAGGCGCGTTTGCTGTGGATGATATTCCTCACGAGCAAGCACCGTCACAACCTGAAGTAGCAGCCACAGCTGCTTCACGCCCAAAAGCACAACCTACTATTGCGATTGAGAAAATTACATCCGAAAGCAGTGACGAAGAAATTAAAAAAGGAATTCGAACTTTAATGGGTATGATTTTAAAGCATCGGGGAGGGCCTGGATTTGGTGCAGGCGGTTTGAAGGGAAGCGAGATTGCCCAGTTTGAGGAATTGAAAGGTTACGTTGTAGATCTTCTGAAAGAAGAAGCTATGTCGAACGTTGGTACGGCTGCCCCTACTTCAGTTGCGCAAGCTGCTCCCGTCCCAGAGATGACGACAACAACACCAGCAGCTGCAGGCTCGTCTTCGGATCAGGCCCAAGTCAAGAGCATTCTCGCTGCCCTAGATGGTGCCATTATGATGTACCGCAACAGTCCCAGTGAGCTGAAACCCGCTGTTTTATCCACTCTCCGTGCTGCTCTTTTGGCTGCAGTCAACACCTGTAATGATGTCATGGATCAAGGTTCCAGTATCCCTGTCTCTGCCTCTTCGGCTGCACCTCAGGTGGATGGTATGTTGGCATGTGTGGAAGGTGCTATTCTTATGTATCGCAACAGTCCTCCTGAGCTCCAGGCTGGAGTATTGCCTCCACTGCAGGCTGCCCTGTTGTCGGCTGTCATGACATGCAACAAAATCATCGCCGATGGTGAAGCTGATAACGTCCAGAAGTACCAAGAGGCTACGGCAGGTATTGAGAAACCTGCATCGGCAAGGAAACCAACCCAATTTTTCGAAGTGCAAACAGTCAAGCCACCAGCAGTATCTGCGCCTGCAGGCGTTGATGAGAACACAAAAAAGCTCGAAAGTGTTTATAGCTCATTGCAAGCCGCTGCAGGAGACGGCAAAATGGGACTGCGCAAAGATTTAAGCTCTGCGGAAGCCTCTGATTTGGCCGACGGAATTGCCGAAATGAGAGCAATCATGATGGAAGAATTGAACAGCGGCATTCCTGAAGCGGCCTCGCCAGCTGCAGCTGCGCCAGCAAGTAGTAGTGACTCGAAAACCATGTCCAGATATCAGCAAATGCTGGCAATAGCAAAGGAGGAAAAAGCCCGAGAAGCTGCGCAGGAGTCGTAAATTATAAGAGTAATTCTTGAGCACATGCTGAATTTAGAATTTAGAGTAGTAGATGTGTTATCACCATTCCCGGGATATGAAAAAATCCCGGGGCTGTGTATCCAATTTTCCGGGATATCCATATCCCAGGCTTGTTTGACGATTTAGTGATCACCAATTCAGGGATATTGAAAAATCACGGGATGTATTTTATGCTTATATTCGGAATGAATAGTTTAATGTTACATTGTATTTAGATGAATTAAATTAAAGTGGTTCAGCAGCTACCTGTTAAATACTGGCTTAAAAGGGCTTGACCATTTTATTTTAATACACGAATACACGAATACACAAATACACGAATACACGAATACACGAATACACTAATACACGAATACACTAATACACGAATACGTTTATTCGAATAATGAATTAAATTAAAGGGGTTCAGCAGCTACCTGTTAAATACTGGCTTAAAAGGGCTTGACCATTTTATTTTAATACACGAATACACGAATACACGAATACACGAATACACGAATACACAAATACACGAATACACGAATACACTAATACACGAATACGTTTATTCGAATAATGAATTAAATTAAAGGGGTTCAGCAGCTACCTGTTAAATGCTAGCTTAAAAGGGCTTGACCATTTTATTTTAATACACGAATACACGAATACACTAATGATACACGAATACACTAATACACTAATACACTAATACACTAATACACGAATACGTTTATTCGAATAATGAATTAAATTAAAGGGGTTCAGCAGCTACCTGTTAAATGCTAGCTTAAAAGGGCTTGACCATTTTATTTTAATACACGA
>Ga0210036_1001479_pt1 | contig 26334 bp, 14 predicted proteins | sample CryGeymeta201515_FD_185469 | JGI IMG/M metagenome (GOLD analysis project Ga0210036, IMG submission 185469) | Groundwater microbial communities from Crystal Geyser aquifers in Utah, USA - Crystal Geyser metaG 2015-15 (SPAdes) (version 2) | ecosystem: Environmental > Aquatic > Deep subsurface >...
TAACTGTTCATAATACATAAGCCCCAAAAAGTTAATTTGGCCAAAACTACCCCGGGATATTTTTTTCCCATATCCCGGGATGGTTTTCCAAATCCCGGGGTCGCCGTATCCCTCGATTGGTGATAACAGATGTCACCCATTAGAAGGAACGCACACTTGATTGGATTCACACGCATTCAAAACAGACCACTACAAACTCCTCCCGAACCAGTATTAATTCTTCCAGTCTACTCGTACGCCCAGGAAGACAACTGGCTAATACGGAAATACAGTCATTTTTCTCGTGTTAAATCTGCTATTCATCACTTTTTATGACAAATCTACTACTCGTACCTAGTAGTACCTGGTAACCTGGATTTATCCAGTTTGGAGAAATATATCACTGAATATCTAATATCTTGCGTGAGTAGTAGACTACTAAAATTTAATATCCAAACTGGAGAATTGAAGTTCTGTCTTGAATTTACTCGCGTGCTGGACCGGCTGATTTGATACCAGGTAGCCTTTACTTTAATTCGGTCCACAGGTTGCTAAGCCCTGTGCAGTCAATGAGCGCTTGTGAGCTACTAGTATCATCAACTACCCACTGCGCGCCTATTTTTGGGCTGGTGCTTTGCTATAATACTTTCTGTGCCGTGCACAATGAAAAACAATTTTGAATTCGCTAGAGACAGCGCAGGAGTCACTGCCAGAAATAAAAAAATCATCTCTAGCTGCACAAAGATCAATTGACCAGTCAGACCACACTGATGGGTTTATTTTTCAAAATCGTATGCATGGGTTTTATTTTTCAAAATCCTATGCATCAGTGTTGTCAACCGCGGCGCTGTCCTCAACAGGAAGAGTTTAAATAGGTCCAGCCATGAAAGCAAGCCACCGAAGTGCACAAAAGGCAAGAATTGGGGGTTGGATGGTGATAATAGGAAGGTGCGGAAGTAGGCCCAGTTCGGTCAGAGAAATAGATACGGAACTTCAAAAAGGATTGGTATTCAGAGAGGACATGGAACTACCAGTACTGCAATGTAGTAGTACCATGGTAGTGACGATATCGTATAAGCAACGTAAAAAAATTAAAAGCTCAAACACCTTATTCGTAAAGGCCTGGTGGATTGCTAGTAATGGCAGCAGGTGGCGTTACAGGGCGTCGACGGAGTGGTGGCTAAGCCTTTTTACTTGCTGCCATCTTACTCTCATTCAGATCATCAACAACAGCGATGAGGCCCTTGTTTGACAGCCAATGGAATCGTCTGTTGTCCGAAGTCCGAAGCCGGTGCTAGACTACTTCTGGAGCCACCTTCTTGAAGGCCTCATCAGCTAGTAGTCGAGCGAGCACGAAGACGGCCACGAAAGTTGTCAAAGTGGCAAACAGTAATAATTCTTTTCGTGTGTGCTTTAACCACTATTCGGGTACTAACCAATTCTATATGCATTGTAGAGCTTATGAAATGCTGCATACAGCCAATGTTAAGGTCATGTTTTGGCACTGTACTACTACCGTAGGTACACTAGTACTATGGTAGTCCTAACCAATCAGGTGGCAAGTCAAGAGCATCGTAGATTTACCGTACAACAGTATTGTCAATGAAAGAATGGATTCACCACTGTTACAGAAACGAGCATTAGAAGGCAAAACCTGCGAAGTCAGAAAAGGGTTTTCACCGATTAAAAGAGTAGGTACTCGTACCGGTAGTAGGTACCAGGTACCAGGTACCGTACCTGCTAGTGGTACCTAGTAGTCAGCTGTCAATTTTTTAATTATTTTTTCAATTTTGCAACGACGAATTGTGAAAATTCCTTGGCAATCGTACGGTACCAGGTAACAGACAAGTACTACGTAGCTACTGTAGTGGTACCGGTACATACTGCTGGTACTACTATTACTAGGTACTACTAGGTACTATTAGTACCATACTGGTACTGGTATTATTAAGGAGAAGCCACTGGTCGGTAGCCGGACATGAAAATGGTACAGTACCAGGAACTAGTTAGTTATTACCTGGTAGTACCTAGACTAGTACTACTGGTACTACCGGTACTAGTTACAGTAGTAGTAAAAAGAGTACTGCCTGCTACGCTTCGGAGTACCAGGTACTACCTGGTACTGGTAATATTTTCGAATCTGCGCGGGATCACAGTCAGTAGCCGGTTTTGTTGCAGAATTGTTACCACTCGGAGTGGTACAATGCTTTGAGCCCTGTTCGTCTATTGCGAGAAGAGTTCGGACATTGGACTTCGTTTCATAATTTTTTTGTCTCGCGTCTCACAAAGGCACGAACGTCTTTTTCTATATTGCTTACCATGACCAAGAATGCGAACCAATCTCAACCGTACATGGAAGTTTTAAGCTCCAACAGAACTCCTTCTGCTATTGCTTCGTTGTCTGACAGCTTCTGCAACAGCAGGGTTTTCAATGGACGACAAATCCACCCCAGTCCAGGAGTCTCTCTTTCAAACCTCAAGACAATTTTGCAGGAAGCCTTGGATTTTATTGATTCAGAATTTGACGATGATTGGGAAAGAGGGAATGCCATTGCCTCACCTTCATCAACAGCTCAGTGAGCATGTGAGCATATACCCCCCCCCTGTCAATAGTCAATAGAGCAAAACCGTCCCTTCTCACATAACAGCCGATCAAAAAAGCATAATCGTGCATCTTCCAACCCATACTTATTTTAAACTCCATAAAATGCTGATAATAAACAATGCTGATAATAAACAAACACACACGTACCCACCAAAGCAAGTTTTTCGTTCTACTGTACCACTCTTTGGTAGCACCTTTAATGTAATGATGTTATTCTTTGAAGTGTTGGCAGTATGCATCGACCAACCTTCTGCATTAATTTTTTTTTACTCTCTTCTCCACGCACATGCAAAGACATACTTTGTTTGTATACTATTACTGTTTTTGCACAAATACTACCAAACTGGTAGCAGCAGTATGTCATATTTCTGTTCTTCTTCTCAAGATGATGCATCCAATTGTGACACACAACCATTGTTGTCGTTATGGTTGTAGGGAGGCGGACCACACCCCAACAAGAGTTTGGTGCTATTGTTGTTGTTGTGGTTGTTGCTACTGTCACCACCGTTGTCACTCTGTCCTCCAATACGAGACGTATATATGGTTGTCAAAAGGTGTTCACGCCGCAACATGAGTGCCTCTTGTTGCAAACGAAGATTGGCTCCATTGTCTTGCCGTGCAATACGAGCCTGGATCCACAGTACTTCTGAATGACTGATGCTATCATTATTCCTTGTAGACATTTTTGGTGTTGAAGTTGTCTGCTGCTGTTGTCGCTGTTTTTGCAAAATAAGATCTCCAGTACGACAGACGGCCATGGATGGTTTGTCGTGAGCGATAATTGTCGTCTCATCATTTATAATGCACGGACGATACAGCTGTACCGTACCCATGACTGTTACTATATCTCCCACAGCAAGGCTATCCACGGGAACAAATCGAGGATCGACGACAATCCAAACCGACATTTTCTTTTTCTGTTGTTGCTTCTGAAAGCCTTCTACCAGAGCATCTACCAATGCTTCTTGTTGGGTACGTTTTTGGGGTTTGGTGCTAACGATGGAAGATAAGGGACGTTTGCGGTTGTTGGACATGACTGCGGGAGTTCGAAATTTGGCGGAGGTACTCCCCGGCATTATTAATCCTGTTCGAGGTGTTGGTGGATTCCGTCGTGTAGGTGTAGTCGTGCCAGGTGTTCCACGTGACGACAATGATGGGGTTGTTGTGATTCGGTTTCCAGTCATTCCAAGACTTGGGCGATTCTTCGTTGTTGCTGTTGACGATGATGATGATGTTGTTGCTGTGGTAGTTTCTTGTGCTACAGTGGTATTGATTGAACCAAAACTTATTCGTCTGCTGTTGGTGGCAACTTTTTGGGTGGTACTTGCTTTACGGTGACCTGTTGTGCGGGATGGTAATTGCAATTTGGCCAAGGGATCTTCCAAGACGAGCGAGATTTCTCCTGTGGACGAGTGATACATACGATGGGTCAAGACTCCCGTCAAACGGATCGATTTGTTTACGTACAGGTGTCCATACAAACAGACTTCCGATACGGTCAGAATTTCGGCCGGTGTGAAACTAGTATTCTGAGACGGCAAACGTTTCCACATGGGCAATTCAGCGCTCATTGGGGTAGTCGCGGAGGTAGAAGGAGGAGCGCTTTTAGTACCTGCAGCTGGTACTGTTTCAGCTGCAGTTTCTGGAGAGCTGCACCGTACTTCTGCTTTATCAGAAGCAGAAGCGTTCTCGGATGAGACGGCGGCATTGGTGGAACTGAACAAGTCATTGTTCTGAATATTCTGTATATTGCTATCTTCTCCTGTAACAGTTACTGCTGCTTCGTCATCCTGCCAATTATCATATTCTTCGAGTGGCTTGCGAAAGATCTGATGCGTGACTTTCTTGGCAGCGTATGGATTGATTTGAGCAGCAGCAGGCACTGTTGATTGGTTTTCGTTTTTCTGCTGTTCATGTTCAGTCATGTTATTGTTCATTGTGAGTTGTGAATTGTTAATCAATCAACAGAAAACAGAAACACCAGAGACGACAATATAATGCATTTTCACCCGTACTAGATACGGTAGTCAACAATGACGGGACTTTCGGTTCTTAATCAACTTAGGAAAGTCAATGAACAACTAGACTGGCTAGCGATGAGCATTTATTTCGTCATTGTCATCAACCTTGCTCTCTTGTTTCTTCTTGAGTATCACAGATTGACGTCAGTACAGTAGGGTTAACGCTCAATTTTCTGCATTACAAGTTAGTACTTGGTACTGGCGGGCCCCGCTATTAACGCGGCATTGAAAAAGTACTAGTATTATTATTTTTTCAATAGTATTTTAGTATTTAGTGAACGATATTTACTCAAGGGCACCAGCGAAAAAAACTTCTTTGGACTTCAAAAACAACTAGCTCATTTGTCCTTCGAGCTGTGCAATGCGAGCTTCCAATTCTGCGACGGCAGGTGTCTTGGCGGCGGCCATTGGTGTTCCTTGAGCGTTGATAAGTTCATCGGTCACACATCCCTCACTGGCTGTGGCCACATTTTGCACGTACTTGAACAAGGTACCTTGAGTCGTTCGCAGGGGTGGAGGAGTCCATGCTTGTCGTCTGGCTTCCCATTCTTCATCAGAAATCAACAAATCGATGGTTCGAGCTTCGGAGCGGGCATCGATGCGAATGGGATCGCCATTCTTGACCAGCGCAATGGGACCACCGACCTGAGCTTCGGGTGTAATGTGTCCGATGCAGAATCCGTGACTTCCTCCACTGAAACGACCGTCTGTGAGCAATGCCACGCTGTCGCCCAGACCGGCTCCCATAATGGCACTGGTCGGCGTGAGCATTTCAGGAAGACCAGGACCACCCTTGGGTCCTTCGTAACGAATAATGACGACATCTCCTGCCTTGATTTCCTTCTTTTCAATACCATCCCGCATCATGGCTTGTTCATTGTCGTACACACGAGCCGTTCCGGTGAAGGTCTCACCTTCCTTTCCAGTAATTTTGGCAACACCTCCACCGGGGCACAAATTTCCGTACATGATTTGTAAATGTCCTGTTGGCTTGATGGGATTCGATAAAGGACGAATGATCTCTTGTCCGGGCGTCAATCCTGGATGGTTCATATCGGCGAGATTCTGATTGTGGGTCTTTCCTGTCACCGTCATTTGCTCACCATCAAACATATCGTTGTCAATCAAAAACTTGATCAAACCGGGAGTTCCACCAACGTTTTGAATATCTTCCATCACATACTTTCCAGAAGGTTTGAGATCAGCCAAAAATGGAGTCTATTATTTGTTGTTGGAAATCATTGTTCGCGTTGAGGGTGGAGCACATGTCAGCGACACATCTGACGATAAAAAATACATATACGGAAAAAAGCAAAGAATAGGAAATCAATACGCACCACATCTGAAATGCGCTGAAAGTCATCCAATGTAATGGCAACGTCAGGATTTTGAACAGATCGACTCATGGCGATCAAATGCAAAACGGCATTGGTGGATCCTCCTGTCATCATCACCATTCGAATGGCATTCTCAAAAGCACCCTTGGTCATGATATCACGAGGTTTGAGATCCATTGCGAGCAAGTTGAGCATGGCAGCTCCCGAGTCATAACATTCTTGAATTTTTTCGGCAGAATCTGCGGGAGAGGACGACGAATACGGTAAAGACATACCCAACGCTTCAATAGCTGTTGCCATGGTATTGGCCGTGTACATTCCTCCGCAAGCTCCTTGTCCAGGACAGGAGTGGCGCACAATTTCTTGGCGTTCCTCGTCCGTGATTTTTTCGTACACGTATTCTCCGTAAGATTGAAAGGCGCTCACAATATCTAAAGACTTTCCATTCGACGGTTGTTTTCCGGCTCGAATCGTTCCTCCATAAATCATGATTCCGGGTCGGTTCAATCGTCCCATGGCCATGATACATCCGGGCATATTCTTGTCGCATCCTGGAAGTGCAATCAAGCCATCATACCATTGTCCCCCCATGGTCGTTTCCATGCTATCGGCAATCAAATCCCGACTTTGCAGCGAATATCGCATACCACTGGTTCCCATACTTATACCGTCCGAGACACCGATAGTGTTGAAGCGATATCCCACGCAATTTTGTTGTTGGACACCGGCTTTGACATGTTCCGACAACTCCAGCAAATGCATGTTGCAAGGATTTCCTTCGTACCAGACGGATCCAATGCCAACTTGAGGTTTGTTCATGTCGTCTTCAGTGAGACCAGTGGCGTACATCATGGCCTGAGAGGCTCCTTGCGATTTTGGCTGTGTCAGTTGTCTATTGTTGGGATAAGACAGTGGAAGGGTGAATTATCCACACACTAAAGGTTAGACTGGCGGAACTTTACGTTTCGACTCACAAACACGCACAAGTGAAAAATTGATTCTTTCTTAAACGTACCGACTCCACCGGTTGAGAATTACCTCACCGTCTCCACCACCATCGGACATGGCCAATGGAGCCGAGCGAGAAATGGAAGAGGCACGTTGGATCGGTGCAAACGCAGTCGCACCTCCAATAAGACCAAGCGAAAAAATTAACAGAAAAAGCTTCATTCTTTTGGTTTGGCTTTCCGAGTATACACTCTATTTGTCAAAGTCAAAATAAATTTTGATTGTTTGGATGTAAAAAGCCTATGGCAGCAATTTTTAAATGCCACGACAACTGATGAGATGAATGAACAGCACCAGCAAAAAATCTGTTCTTTTTGTTGTCATCTGATGGGATATGAAGATTCACACACTTGTCGCGCGACGTGACGCGCATCTTTGATTGTGGACGCACGTATGACTTTTATAATAAATTAAATGAGTCATGCTTTTTGTTGTTTGGAACTTTTTTAGTGCTAAAAAATAAATAAAGGGAAAGGCAACAAGCAAAGATGATGTTCCATTTCCCGGATCCTACTACCTACTACCCAGCTACTACCTACTATTAGCATCTCCTATCTAAGATCTGAGGCAGGCATCATCAGGCATCTATTGAAGGCAGCACGGCCAACATTGTAAAATCATTTGTAACGATGCTGAAATTTTGCGTTTGCTATCTTTTGGCGCTGGTCCCTGTCGTTGTCAGTTTCCTTGGCACTGCTACACATCACGGTGTTCATCTTCGCCAACATCTGGTATTGCAAGAACAGACCGCAAAAAGCTTTACAACCGTTGTAAAAGAAGAATTATTAGAAATAGAATATGCTCTCTTCCTGCGCAGTGAAAATCCAATCACAACACTGACATGGTTTCGGGGTGATGTTAAATCAGCCTACCAATTCTTGGAAGATCGTCTCGAACAAATCTTGCACCACAATCGTTGGTTGGGTGGAAGGATTATACCGGAAAACAACAAAGTATTCTTGACCTTTAAACCAGAGGAGCCATTGAACACTCATGATTTTTTGACAATGGTAGACCCAACCGAATCTCCGATTCGCCGTCGGACCCCTCTGGATCGCTTGGCAAGAGACTGTAAGGAACTAGTGCTATCCAACGGACCAAGAGAACCGCTGTTCCGAGTAACGCTGGTACCCTGTCGAAGCAGTCCCAAGACACACTTTGCAGTTTTATTGGCACTTTCGCACATTATTGCAGATGGACATACCTATTATCGAATCATGTCCATGCTTTGTGGCAATGATGACACAACGACAATCGAACCGCTGATTTATGAGCGCATTTCTACGACGGCAACCCAGCAAGCTGCCGCCGTGGGCCAGCCGAATTATGACTTTTTCGCCAGGCCAGGTCCAGCATTTTTTATCAATTACTTTGGAGGTTTCGTAAAATCGCGTACAATTGGACCCGTGAATCAATGTGTCTTTGCCTTGGTAGATGAAGGGCGCATGAAAAACGAAAAAGCCCAGGCAGTGGCACGATCCGGTGACAGCGTCAAGTTTGTGTCCACCAATGATGTTCTGACAAGTTGGTTCCTTCAGACGACCCAGGCGGATATTGGTGCCATGGCAATCAATTTTCGCAACCGTCTGCGAGGTCATTCGGATCGTCACGCGGGAAACTACGAGAGTATTATCGTGTACAATCCCAAGGATTCGGCTTCTCCTGCTCTGATTCGCAAGTCGCTGGACAATCTTCGCAGAGTCGAAACCATTCAGAATCCATTACCAAGTTCTTTTGACGCTCTTGGTCTTCGCAACTGTATCGTAACGAATTGGTCGTCATTTGCCAAACCTAATATAATCCCAGGTTGCCAAGAAGAGTTGCACATTCCTCTCTATGATCCAGCACCTCTAGTACCCAGTAACATGGCTGCTTTGATTATTTTTCGATCCGGCCCCAAGGGGACTGGTGTGTTCATGACAGGTTCACCAGATGCATTGAAAGAACTTGGTTATTCACGGCAGTTCCAAAAGAGGCCCTCTTTTCTATCAACAGAACCACTATTATAAAAACTCAAAGTGAACATGAACCTTATCTTATTTATACGCCAACAAAAATAATAAAAGCCTAGGCATTCGGTGGTTTTTAGGATGAAAGGAAAAAATAAACGGAACTCAAACTCAATTGGCAACGGATTCTGCGAAAAAAAGATAAGTACGAACACACGCGCAGCTGGTAGACTCCATTTTTTGTAATATTTATTCTGAGCAGCCCTGAAGATCACCATTTTGATATAGCCAAGAATTGCTAACTAATTGGGACAATTGGGATCATGTCACAGTGAAAAGAAAGAACCACAAGAGGATTGACAAAAAAGGACACGACAAGGATTCAGCGCTGACAAGGAATCAAAGAACAAATTCATTCAATTCGAATGAAGCTACTATACATGAACGCATGTGATGGATGGATTTTTATTTTTTTACGACAAGCGTTTTCGTTTTGAGAGAAGAAAGGTGTCACAAGGCAGTAGGCTGAGAATGATGAATGAATGCAGCAATGCCTGCTTAGCTAGCGTTTGCCGAGTGAAAAATTGGAAGAAGCTAATATTTTGCGAGCGAGGCCTCTGTGAAAGAAGCGATGCATGCATGCACTTGTAAATGAAGAGAACAGAACTGACTTCGATTTATTTTAGTGACCTGGAACTTGCCAAGGCTTCACAAGAGACTATCATCACCTGATCTGTTATTATTATCAAAATCTGCTGACCTTCTGACGAACCTAACCCGAACACTAGAATACTGTATTGCAAACAAAAAAAATCAATCATCGCAGTATGCGACAGACGGACGGACGAGCAAAAAGCTGAGTTAGCCTTCATCACCAAAATACATGAAGTGGAAGCATCCTACCTTCATCAACGATCCAGTACAAGAAGTAGAACAAGAGCCAAGTACTGTAGACTGTAGACTGGAGAGAACAACCAAACAACCAGTCAGCTCAATAGCATCAAAAGAAAACTACCACAAGAACATGTTTGGAAATGGAGATGACGCTGCTGAGTTTTTGATCGGAGAGTCTGCCCGATTGGACCCTCTGCGATCTGCCCTTGCCACCACCAACGAGGAAACAGTGGAACGAGCACTGAAGCAACTGTTGGATGAGGGAGAACATGTTCTTCTTCCCTTTACTTTGGTTCGGGTGACATTGCAGACAGCCAGTGATGATGGAGATGAAAATGATAATGATGCAGCGAATCATTTTGAAAATATTAAGGGACACCTTTTGATAACCAGTGAAAAGGTTCTCTTTGTCGATGGCAGCAGTATTTCAAATACCACCACCAATGATAATAATAACAGCACTGATAATGACAACAAAAACAACGCTGCCATCTCACATCACAACCACGACTTGTCCATTGATGCCGAATGTATACAGCTCCATGCCCAGGCGTCCGAGCCAGTATCTGTTTACCTACAAATCGGCGACGACAGCAGTGACGACAGTACACCACCAAAAGAGGTTGTTATTTTGCCGTGTAATGATCGCGATGATGATGATGATGATGATACCAACGCCGAATTATTTTGCCAGGAGCTTTTTTTAAAGTTGTCTAAATTGATATCACTACATCCAATTTCTCCCAACGAAGGTAGTGGAGGAGGAGAACAGGGTGGCAGCATGATGGGTTTAATGAGCACGATGGGGATGATGGGGGTGATGGCCAGTGGTGGTGGCGGTGGCGATGCTTTGAATGGATTTGTTACGAGTGACAATATTCACGAACTCTCGTCACCTGTATCAGGAACGGGAGGAGGTGTCATGGATGACGATAGCGACGATGATGACATGATTGTGGCTGCACCCTCAGCCGGTGCAGGGGATCACCATCCGCATCAATTTGATGATGTTGATGACAGTGATAGTAATGATGAGGGAGGCGCAACTTCAGAAGAACGCGCCGCCATGTTGGAACGACTGGACGAGATGCTGACAGTGAAACCCGGGTTAGAGATTTCAGAGGGACAGTTCGCTGATGCAGATGAAGAACTTGAAGATATTTCTCCCCAAGCCAAAGTCAACAATAAAACTAAAGAACCAACAAACTACCAGAAGGGCCAATTTGATGATGCCGAAAATGACGACGCACTGGATCCACTACTGTAGATGCAGAGCGGACATACTACACAGTGAGCAAATTTGATGGCAACAACAGGAAGTCTTGATATATGTAGCAGTAGTTGGGTCATAACAATTACAATATCACACAAGATCTCCGCATCCTACTTTGGATTCACCCTTCTAGATTGCTTTATGCCTTTTGATACAAGTGAATGACGACTTGAATGTCATTTGCGTAGTCAGGATGGCTTGGCAAATACGGCAACGGCCCTACCTTTTCCACAAGCTTCCATATACCCTCCTGTTCCATCGCTTCCTCCTGCTGTCGAAAGGCTTCAAGTTTGTCGGTCCGATGCGTGTAGCAAATGTAACCCCCCGGTTTGACCCAGCGACAAAATTCTCGTAACGTTCCAGCATTTGGATCGACGTAGGTCATGGTCCCCACAGAAAGAATGGCATCAAAAATGTTGACCGATGTTTGGGCATTGTCTCCGTTCAAAAATGCTTGCGACAATTGATTGTTACAAAAGGGTGTCTTGTTCAAGTCCAGTTGGACCAGTGCATCGTAACACTGCCGGGAAGCGGCCATTTTTAGCATTTCGGTCGAATAATCGGCTCCAATTATAAAGGCTTGCGATTGATCGAATCCTGGTTGTTTCCGTAACATACTACCCACGAGACCACTTCCCGCACCGGCATCCAAAATGGAAGTTTTGTGGGGCACGTATTTCGTATCCGGCGACGTTACATATTTGGCAAGCAACGTACTGACTTGTTCTGGCAGTTGGTATCCCCATTTTTGAACATCTGGTTCGTACTGGGAGGCCCATTCGTCGTAGACTTGACGGCTTTCTTCAGCGTTCGTGCTCATACCAGCCAACACGTCACCGGCAGCCTGTTGATGACGATGATGGCCATCATCGTCATGGCCATGATATTGGTCATTGTTGGCTTGAGTGGACAAAAATTGTCCTCGAGGCAATACTGTTGTAGTTGTACTGTAAACGTTGCAAGTAGACCTAGCAATATCAAGAACTCGTTGCGTACCTGTTATCGATGCGTTCGGCAAGAGAGAACAAAGACGACGATGACAAGCGATCGTCTTTGCTGTCCTGGGCGTAAACAATCGTCGAAGACTTGTTGTTGTTGTGCTCGTAGAGAATACCATGCTTCTTGGCAACGTAAAAAATTGCGTTGCGCCTTATTCAATCTTGGCCTTTTCTTTTTGTGTGTATCAAGTATTCATGCTGATGAAGACTCGGCTAGCTAGCTACTGCAAATATTTACAATCGATGAGCATAGGGGTGATGGGCGGAGATCGAAGTCCATACAAATAGTACACACATCACACGTCAAAACATCAAAACGTAATTATTTGTTTGATTGGCATCCATCAACAAGTACGTGTACCAGTACGATTGAGTCTCACGAAGCAAGCAGGGGGCTGCTGAATTGTACAATCCGACAAAAAGGAAGAAGATACGCACACAGACTCAACCAGCGACAATAGAAATCAAAGAGCAGATGTGCTTTCGTCAGACATGTTCTGTAGTTTTCCAACTGCTGGCTGGCGCTTGTTGACCATTGAATCAACAGGAGTGTAAAAAAATATAGCTGGCCTCCAATTTGAGTTTGTCGCGAAGTCAGCAAAGTTGTTGAGTTGACCCTTCTTTCTTCACAACAATAATTACTTTTGTTGTTGTTATTGTTACTCTGTTTTGCACGACGATACAATATCATACTTCTTTCAAATTAAAACAACCAACGACCAATCGCATCTTAAAATGGAAGCTACCATGCAAGTTGAACAGCACGTCGAAGTGCAAGCAGAAGAAGAACAGATTATGGAAGACGAAGTACGTAAAAAATAATATTTTGGGTTGATGTCATTGATTTGAATTTCACGTGAATATTTTTGCCGTTCTCACTGTTTCATTTTTCTATCTTCTTTGCCGCCGCCGTCGTCGTCGTCGTCTTGTGTTCATACAATTAACACCCTTTGTCGCCTCTGCTGTCACGACGACCATCCTAACACCAAACTACAATCCACTCCACCACCGTTCCGCACAACGGCCACAGATCGCCGTCAGCTACCAGCACTTGGATGTCTTGATGGAACACGGCATTGCCGCCAACGATATCCAAAAACTCAACAATGCCGGCTTCAATACTGTGGAAAGCATCGCCCACGCCACGAGCCGGAAACTGTGCGACGTCAAGGGAATTTCCGAAGCCAAAGTTGCCAAACTCAAGGACATTGTCAAATCCATGGTGGCGATGGATTTCAAAACGGCGGCCGACGCCCTGGAAGATCGCAAGGCATTGGTAACTCTCACGACAGGGTCCGTCGAACTCGACAAATTGCTCGAAGGCGGCGTCGAAACTGGCAGCATTACCGAAGTCTTTGGGGAATTCCGTACCGGTAAGACGCAGCTCTGTCACACCCTTTGTGTGTCGTGCCAAATGGCTGTCACGGAAGGTGGTGCCGAAGGTAAAGCCATTTACATTGATACTGAAGGATCATTCCGTCCCGCTCGGTTGCAAGCCATTGCCGAACGCTTCGGCTTGGACCCGGCTGTCGCCCTGGAAAACGTCGCCTACGCTCGGGCTCAAAACTCGGAGCATCAGATGGAACTACTCAAATTAGCCGCCGGCTTGATGGCCCAGGACCGGTACGCCCTGCTGGTGGTCGATTCGGCAACGGCGCTCTTCAGAACCGACTACACAGGACGCGGAGAATTGTCCGAGCGTCAAATGCAAATTGCGCAATTCATGCGCCAGTTGACCCGCCTCGGTGAAGAATTTGGTGTCGCCGTCTTTATTACCAACCAAGTCACGGCCGATCCTGGTGGCATGAGTTTCGCCAAGGACAGCACCAAACCTATTGGAGGGAATATTGTGGCACACGCATCTACTACGCGTTTGCGTCTACGCAAGGGGCGTGGCGAGAATCGTATCTGGTACGTTGCTCTTGCTGTTATTCATGTATATTATAGTATGATCCTATGTTTGGACTAGTATGGTTGTATGAACCATTGCTGTCGTACTTTATGACTGTAACTCACCACATTCATTTCTTGCGAAACTTCAGTACCGTCTTCGATAGTCCCACCTTACCCGAGGCGGACGCCACTTTTGCCATCGGTCCTCATGGTGTTTGCGATGCAACGGAGTAACTTGTCTCTTTGTAGCAATTGGCATATATATGAATGTGTTTTGGGGCGTACCGTTCTTCCAAAACAGAACTTCTACCATCGAGCTGTCTCGTCTCTACCTGATAACTGGACGGAAAATGCATTTAGAAGAAGGAGCACTTTTACCAATATACAAATCAAGACGCAATGGCAATATTTCGTAAAATACCTACAGTGCTTCCATTCAATTCTTCAAAAATTCGACCTGGTTTAGTAATCATGTGTACCGTAGTGCAGCATTCTTGAAAGGTCGCATTACGAAAGATATTTCGCGCAACAACCCTATCGATCCACTTTTTACACTATTCTACTGAAAAAATAGTCACGTTGTCTCTCATAAAAAATGAAACAATAGTTTCTAGAATAGTCATTTTCGGAAAACACAGTACTGAAAAGGAAATTCACCTGAACTCTTTTTTTGCCTGGCATTAGACCCTGCCCTGCTCCTTCTCTTTCTAGGACCAAAGCGGTCAACGCGGAACGTCGAATGACTAGTCCAGCCTCGTCAAAAGAGGCCAAAAAGCATAGCACAGGTACATGCGAACACACATTGCTGTGAATTTTTTCGGGAATATAACATTAGCTACCAGTACTAGCAAGCTAACAGCATTGTAGCTCTTCGAAGTAGCGACTCTGTAATATTTGCACAGGCAGTACAAGAACAATAGCAAAAGAGTACTCTCACTAGAGTCTGGCAAGCAAGCATAGTAGGCGGTCTACTTCTACTACTATTTCGGGATGTTTGAAACGGATAAGGGTTAGGGTGAAAAATGACGATGACGTTTTCTGTAATACCGGTATGCAACGTCGGTATGCGTCGTCATCAGGGGAAAATGAACTCGGTGAAGTTAAGAATCAAACAAGCAAACAGTCCGGTGTACCTGGTACTGGTGTACGTAGTATTCCTACTATCATAATGTCGTATCTTCTTCAATGCCATATTATTTCATGTTCTTGGACGAGTCAAAGTACCGGTAGAGTACTGAATTTTTTACCCATTAAAATAGCTGAATCTCAGATTTGAATTGGTTTGCTTCTTGGTGGTATTCAAATTGAAATTCGGCGGTCCTGTTTACAACAAGAAAGAAGTCAAGCAAAGAAACCTAAGGTCCTACTACCGACTTATTACAAATTACAAAGTATCTGACCAAAATCTACACAGAAGCAACACTGCAGTATGTCCTCTTCCTGTAAATTACCAGTATCGTTAGAGGAATCCCTGCTGCAGCTGATCGAAGAGCACGGATCGGACCAGTTGGAATCGACCTTGCATCAAATCTGTCAGAACCAGAAAGTCTCGGCCGAGGATGCTTCAAGCAACAGAAAAGACATTATTACTAGTAATCGTGAACAAGAAGTTCTTTTACATCAAGCTATTTTGGATGCTTCCTTTGATGCTATGTTTGCCATTGATCCGGAAAATGGTATTATTCAAATGGTCAATCAAGCAGCTGTAGAGGTGTTTGGCTACAGCGATCCATCCGAATTAGTCAATCGTAACATTCGTATGATTGTTGGAGCTCAACACGCCGCCAGACACGACCACTACATTCAAGGGTACCATAATCGTCATATGAAACAACAGCAGCAGCAGCAGCAGCAAAAAGAACAAGGACCAGCCAGGGCACATCACTTGATGGGAAATCTGGGAGAACTGCCGGCCCGACGCAAAGACGGGTCTGAATTTCCTGTTCACGTCGGTCTGCGACGCGTTCCTATGGATTTTGGTAAGGATTGGGTGGTGGGATTTGTGAGAGATATTTCCGACAAGAAAGAGTCGGAACAATGGAAGCAAGAATCAGCTAGTTTGCAGGTTCAGCACGAACGCGACTCGATTTTGCATGAAAAGGATCAAAAGATTCGAGCGGCCATTTTGGACGCATCTTTTGACGCCATGTTTGCCATTAATACGTACGGTATTATTCAACAAGTCAACAGGGCCGCCGTCAAGAATTTCGGTTACGAATCGGAAGAAGAGCTTTTGGGGCAGAACATTTCCATCGTTGTGGGAGGAGGGCACGGAAAACACCACGACGCCTACCTGAAAAAATACCGGGAGACAGGAGAAACGCACATTATCGGATCGATGCGAGAAGTCACGGCACGTCGTAAAAATGGGGAAGAGTTTCCTGTTATTTTAGGAATTGAAGTAATTCCAGATGTAGTCGACGAAAATGATGACGACAAAAGCCAATCTCTCCTTGTGGCGTTTATCCATGACATAACCGAACAAAAGAAAGCTACAGAGTTGGAAATCGAAATTCGAGCGGCTGAAGAATTGTTGGCGAACATGCTGCCCGAGGAAATTGCAAAGCGATTAAAGTCGGATCCAACTCATATGGCGGATCATCATGACCAAGCGACCATCCTCTTTGCCGACATAGTAGGGTAAGTGCGATCGATTGTCAATGTTTCTATTTTCCTCTATTCTGCGTCGCTTCTCATTGTATTTCTCATCATTTCTCATCTCCCCTTGTTCCAGGTTTACTGCCATGTCTAGGTAAGACTGTACAATTGTCAGACTGGTTGTATTTTTCTTTCCTTTGCTTTCTTACCATCTGCATCTCCGGTTTCCATTAGTACAATGTCACCCGTCGACCTTGTTAAGGTCCTGAATGATTTGTTTACGCGCTTTGACAACTTGGTTGATCGGTATGGTCTCAACAAAGTTAAGACGATAGGCGACTGCTATATGGTGCGTGACCACTGTAAATAACCACTTGTGTCGTGCTCATTACTTTAAAAGAAAACTAACACAGACCATCTTTTCACCTCTGAAGGTAACCTCCATTCCTAGCTATCAAGAACCCGAGAGGGCCTCAGCCGCCATGTGCCATTTTTCCCTCGACATGATTGCTGCCTTGAAGGAATTCAACAAGGACAACCCAGATCAAAAGCTCGATTTAAGGGTCGGAATCAACACCGGACCAGTTGTAGCGGGAATTGTAGGCACATCACGTTTTCTGTATGATCTTTGGGGAGATAGCGTGAACGTAGCCAGTAGAATGGAGTCGACTGGCGTTCCCTCTCGGGTTCAGATCACTCAGTCGGTGGTGGACGATGTTACTCAAGGTGAATTCGAAATTGAAAGCCGAGGAGAGATACAATGCAAAGGGAAAGGACTTGTGTCAACATTCTTTTTGAATAGCAGATTGCAACCAAATGACAAGTACCACATGGCATGTGATAAGTTTAATGAAGAGGGAATCGTTCAAGCTGCTCTTAATCCTTCCACACTCCATCGGAAATCCGTTTATTTGCAAGACGCAATTTTCGCTCTACAATCAGCCGCCAAGGATCGTTCTTTGAGTCCGCCGCGCTATAAACTATAAGGAGGACAAATTTTCTAATTTCAGGACTCCACAAGAAATGTTGCGTATCGTTTTCTAGGTCTTGGGGTTGACCAGGAAGTATCTCCCCTGAGTGAACTGAATAGAGAGACGAGACCACTGAAACGTCGTGGCGCAGTGTAAACATCAATTAATAGTATTTGTTACGGCGTGACTACTAAATACGCATAGGCTCCTTCGTTGTTGAAGCGTTTTTGTGAAACCCAGGATCCAGCCACTAGCTGCTCTCTCTTCCAAAAAAAGGATTTCACCAACCGCATTCGACTGTATCAATTACATGTTCTTTTCTGCAGTAGAAAGGTACACAGCACCTTCGAATCCGATAACACCTAACGCCAAGGGTAGGGAAATGGTCTGATTGAAGGAATCAAGTTCTGTCAACAAGTAAACGGAGGCAGTTGCTGAAACCAGAAACGCAGCTCCAAAACCACCTGATGGTGCTTTTCGGTGTAGTAACGTGTGACCATTTACATCTTTGATGGACAGTATCGATGAGAAGACGCCACCCATAAAAATATACAGCATGTCGAATCCTACGCGAGCGTAGTAGTCTTTCGAAAAGACTGCGAGAACAGTACCCAGCATCTCCCAAAGCCCGCAGACAGGCCAAAACCAAGCAGGCAACTGGGGCCAAATCTTTTTCAAGGGTCCTGGCATGATGACTTTACTTACACCCGAGGGTATGTAGATGCCTAACAGCAGCCACTGTAGTCCATTGAGATTGTTTTCCATTGCGTGCAGATACTTCTGACTAATAAAATATGTTTTTTTTGTGTGTGGAAAAGCGAATCGAAAGGGAAACCATGACATCTTCTGTACCAGCTCATGGAACCGAACATGGGCTTGGTGTTTCAAAAAATCTCGGCGGGAACAAAAGTTGTTCATTGCGAAGCGAATCTGAAAAGACCCCATTATTTAAAAATCGGAACTGTAGCTTTTTGTGTCAATCATAGTAAATGCCCGGGTAGTGCATCGGAATGCCCGGGTGGAGACATCGAAACGTCGGCAGGAAATACGTCGTCCTTACAGCTCACATAGCTGTAATGACGATAATCTCATATGCATCTCCTATCTCCTCCTTTGGGCTCAAAGCCTTCTTTCTTGCACTTCTTCAATCCAACAGAGTCAGACGGCTTATTATAACAATATCGAGAACGACGAGAGATAGAAATGACAATTATTATTTGGTTTTGAGAAAGAGAAAAAGTGGGAACACCTGCCGTCGGCCACATTCTTCTACCAATCATCAAAGCGCATCTCACTCCCGTGCACCGTGCAGACCACCATGTCAACAGACACGAGTGCCTCTCGAATTTGCCACAAAATGCATCGATTGTCGCAAGTTGGCTTGTTGATATTCTTGCAGTTATTAAGTACCGATTATTTATTGGTCAATGCCCTTTCTTCACGAAGTACCTCACATGCTGCCAGTGGTCCCTTTGCCATCAACTCCAATGCCATTAGCAGCCCTCGGCCCTCGTCCTTCTACAATTGCTACTACTACTGGACAGCAACACTCACAACCACAGTATCAAGAATCACGCCGACAAAACCAAATTAACCAGCTGCAATTTCCAGAGATGGGCCAGCCAATGGTTCCTGCGGCGCAGCCCTACTATGAGGATCCAGGATACCAGCAACAACGACAAGGATATTACCCTCCTGAACAACGACAACAACAAGGATACCGTGGTGGTCTGGCGACAGAGGATTTTGATCGAAGACGACCCATCGATCATGATTCGTATGGTGGTAGCGGTGGTAGTACTATAGGATATGCGGATACCAAGGTACAAGGATTTTCACGCAGGACATGGTCCAGCAGCAGCAGCAGCAGCAGCAGCAGCTCGGGAGGAGGTATGCATCATGGTCATTTAATTACCATGGAAACCGAAGGTCGTCCCCTGCAGGGACAGGTCGAAATCTGGGAGGGGCCCAACAATACACCGCTTCGTTTTCGCGTGTACAGTGAAGATGGACGTGCACGACCCTTTCAAGCGTTGGTGGAACCGTCGCCACAACAGCGAGGCACGTCACAGACCGTTTCAGTGCGCAATGCCGGACCACTCGAATTTCCCATGTCGGCTGGAGTTCAAAAGACCATGCCCACTGTACCATATATTCCTGGATCGGTAATGGCCCAGGAAGAGGAGAAAGCGGCGTTGCCGCACCCAGGTGGTGGCGGGATGATCCCAAGTGGTCGGTACTCACCACCTCAGAATTACTATTCCAATGGTGCACCAGGAAATTACATGGCCAAGGTAGAACGAGGCAGCTACATGCAAACGGATCGGTTGGACACCGTCCGAGGCATACACGCATCGTCACATCCGGATGCCCGAACCGTTACCATTGACGGTGGTGGTGCCCTCAAGACGGTTTCGGTCAATCGCCAAATGCCCAAGATCAAGATCCGCATTCATTCTCAGGGATTACCCGTACGGGCTCTCTTGGAAGTATGGGAAGGACCCGGACAGTCGCGTCAGGTGGCCGAAATTGAATCTCAAGATGGTCTCAATCGACCTTTTGCGTGTGCCATTGACACCTACGGTCACGGTGCCACGATTTGTGTTCGAAATTTGGGGGATACGACATTTCCCATATTGTTAACCGTAGAACCCTTTTATTAAATGCTGCTAGCGAACTGTTTTGCTACTGGAGTACTTGAATAGGAATTGGTGTTTTATTTTTCATTGATACTCGATTAATTGATAACTGTCATCGAAACATGCGAATAGATGGATCATCTCCGAGGATCATCTTCTGCATTAATAAGGTTAGGGACTTTTCCGTTTTCGAAGAACAGACAGACGAAGCCGTCGGCTGTGCTATTGTGACTGTTCAGTAGCCATCCTGTTACCCAGGATGCTCGCATGACCCTCGTTTGGATTTTCATTAAAACCAGGTACAACAATAGACTAGACCTACTAGTAGTCTAGAACACTCTACAGTCGTCTACTGCAGTGCACAAAACGAAGTGCAACAAAATAATTAAATAATATATATCATCACTTTTTTCGAAGACTACTTACTACATACACAATACACAGCTTCAATAATGTCGGATGTGAAAAAGGAGGTTGTCAATCCAGTGACTGGTATGACCAAAGATGAGGAAGAAGAATATAGAGAAGCCTTTAACATGTTTGATATCAACGGCGATGGTATGTGTTACGAGATCCCGAGTGTCTCGCGTAGATCCCCGTAGGGTTTCTACGAGTTTAGGAAGCATACCCGTTTGTTGGATTTCTTTTGGGGTTGCTGAATATTTTTATTGCTATGGCAGCGATCATCTTCTTTGTGTTGAAGCGCATAAAGTCACTCCTGGTAGATGTCTTGTTGGTTCAATCCTGATCAAAAAGATCTGCTGTTGAACGTTATCTGACCACCTGTCTCTATTTCTCTACCCTCTAATCGCAAATCACTGTCTCCCACTGGGATGCTATGCACTTGAATGACATCTAATTTCAACATTACAAATCCACGCCCCCTCCCCCCCGCTTGAATAAATAAACGAAACAACAAAACCAAATAACAGGTACCATTGAATTGACAGAGCTAAAGCAGATCATGCTACAGCTGGGACAAAATCCGTCGGAAGAAGATTTGCTCGAAATGATGCGAATAGTGGATGTCAATGGAGACAATGAAATTGATTTTGAAGAGTTTCTGGTCATGATGTCACTGAGACAAGAAGAACGTGATACAGATGGGGAACTAATGGAAGCCTTCAAGCTATTTGATTTGGACGGGAGTGGCACCATTAGTCGCGACGAATTAAAGACCCTGATGAAGAACCTGGGCCAGGCCTTGACAGACTCAGAAATTGATGCAATGATAGACGAAGTCGACGAGAATTTGGACGGAGAAATCAGTTTTGACGAATTTAAGGCCCTCATGGTATGTGGATACGAGCTGATTGCATTTGATATTCATGTTGTTCGTCTGTTTGTTGTTTGCTTTCCGAACATTTCTTTAACCACTTGTAAGTGTGACGATTAAACGTCATGCACGCACGAACGATACCTTTTACGTGTTTAGACTTCCTGATTTAAGCGGGCGGGCAAGCAGAACATTAGTGTAGAAGTATGCAGGCAAGCAGAACAGTAGTTAAGACTAGTCATCCGCAATGAAGACACGAACCTGGGAGGAGAAATCCAATAGACTGTATTTGAATGGGATCTGTAACCACAAATATCCTTTCATCCCTAGTTCTGTCTGTTATGTACGGCAGTAGATTGTATCGTTTGAAATGAGCATTAAAACAAATGTTTTGCCGCATTCATATATCTGGCCGATAGAAGTGCCAACAGCATTTTTGAACTGTATATTTTTTTGTATCTTTGCACGTTCTAGTGAGTCTGACTCTATCATCTCCTCTGCATGTTAGTCTACACCAAGCATTTGTCGCTGCTTGCATGTTTACGCCCCCTCTCTATCAATTCTATTGAATTTTTCGGATGGGTCCCGTCGTCGATGTCTCCATGGCTAATGCTACCCGCGATGCAATAAATAATGTATCCAGAACAGCATATCGTGGCATTACTCGTGATGTAATGAATCTATGCAGGACAACCTAAAATAGCTTTACTTGTAATGCAACGAATATATTCAGGACAACCTATGGTTGCGAGAGGGGACATCCACCCTGATGTGACGTAGTTTTCTTGTTTTCTGTGGTGGCAAGAAACTTCTGAGCAGCCAATGCCCCTACTAGTAGGCGTAAGCTTCACAACTTTTTCTCGTGGCGAGGCGGCAACAAAATTGCGGGAATCTATATTGGCCAGTCCAGTTGCTTAGATTCTACTCACTTGCCGCAGTAGGTACGATGATGCGCCTACTAGGAGTCTTGCATTTGCCAGCATGCTACTCCGAAGTAAAAAAACTTCTTTTTGCCAGCATATCTCTGGAGCACTACTACTAGTAGTAGCAAGATGATATTTGCAGACTGAACGGTTCGACGCGTTGCTGGATGTTCCATCGAAGACGTATGTCTACCGCCCGTAGACACCAAAAGACGATACTCGGAACTCGGAGTCATAAACATTAATGATAGCGTAAATAATACTCAAATCTAAGGGAGGACAAACAAGTTATGTTTCATAGAAAAGTCCGAACAGCTACTTTAAAACTTATCGAATCAGATTATTTTTCCAAAAACTGTACAGTTGTTATTACCTTCTTGTTCCACGTTGGCAGCCTTGTTCGGCGCCGGCTGCGGAACAGTTCCCCCCGCTGAGTAGTCTAGTAGTATTGCCTGTTTAGTAGTCCTCGTACTCGAGTACGAGTAGCTTGTTCCGTTTTTGATAATATTATTCATATTGGCACTAGTAGAGGTCGTCGACTACCAATGATAGGATAAGGGAAGTCGGCAACAGGGACTATACGACGGTTTCAACTAGCAGCAGCTATGATGTTTAGAGCAGTATATGGTATATGGCATCGCTAGTTTACTTTAATGATTCCAGCGGAGCTTTTGTGTGAGTGTTTTTACCGGTACCAGATGCTGGAAGTTCTGTAGCATGGAACGTTCCTGTATGCTTTTTGCATTGGTCTTTTCCCCCACAATGAAATTCTATTCATTGCTTCGCAGCAGAGCTTCCTATTACTTGCATGACAGAGGCGGGTGAGTCCCAATCCCAGTAAGAATCCTTGATTTCGCAGGAAGGGGAAACGGTTGAATTGTTGTCGGTAGTTTCCCAATTCCAAGCAGCATCCGAACAAGTAGTAGTAACATAGTTAGCAGCATTCTTGACCTGTTCCGTCGAGACTTGTCGTCGGACCATTTCTTCCTTGAGTATGAATGCAATGATCTTCTTGACAGCGTTGACTTGACTTTCTTCGGGCCAATCCCAGTAACCAGTCTTTTCACTGCCATCCTGGTTAGCTGCTCGACTGCGTACCACGTAGGCTTGGACACGCTCCTCCCAATAGTCGGCAGCTGGAGCAGTAGTAGTGGCACGAATGATGGGTGTTTCCGAGCACCGCAAAGAAAGAGACTCCTTCACAACATTTTCTTCGATGCGAGAAGCAGAAAATAAATCAGCACTAGATGCTTCTTCTTCTTTTTCGTCGTCACAAGTCGACCAGTCCCAGTAATTATCAGACTCCTCGACGGAGATATTGGATCGAATGATGGTCGGCTCGGCACTTACTGGGGTTTCTTTGGTCAGTGTAGCTGTGGAAGGCGTGGAGATGAAGGGTTGATACTGATACTTGGCCTGCACCAACGGGTGAGTGTCAACGGTGGGAGCGAAGACTGTAATGATCGATTTGCGATTAGGTGCCATGGTGGAAATTTAAGTTTTCAAAGGTGAAGCTATAGGAAAATTGTGAGGTTGTGCTAAAATAGTAGCTACCTGGTACTACTCGAGTACTAAGCATCATAATATCGAGATGACGAATCTTTTGAAGTTTGCTTGTTCTCTATTGGGTCGTTGTTGATTGATGTTGTCAAGCAAGGATAGAAATGCAATTGCATGGAGATGCAATTGCAGATGAATTTGCACTGAGTGTTTAGGGATGGGGTCAGCTTAAACAACTTGGATGAACAGCTTGATAAACTCCATACCATGAGCCACGAGTAGTCTACTAGTAGCTAGGCCCTACTACTAGTGCTGTACTCGAGTACCAGGTACAGTAGTACTTTTTACTCGAGTACGAAGATACAAGCCGAAAGGTCCGCTTTTTAATAACCAAGAAGTAGACTAGTCTACTAATCGGGGTTTGCTTTCTTCTGGTAACCAAAATACAAGAGGATATTCTATGTATAACTCTAGTAATGATCTGTGAGATTGAGTTATCGCAGAAACAAGAGCTAGGTATTATACGGTATTAAGTATTAATATCGTGAAAGCCATATCTTCATTATTTTACCAGATCCATGGAACACATTAAAACTAAAACGCTTCTATCTGCATCGTTCCAGTTTCTGCCATCCAACAGCTAGGCGAACTGCTATGCATTTTCTTCCTCTAGCGAGAAAATAAGAGAAGTATAATTAAGTACATTTGGATACTAGTAGGAGATGCAGGATCGAATCGTTATGTTTCTGGCATATTTTTTGCTTGTCCCGGCAGCAACAAATGCTTTGAGTATAACATCACGACGACAGGCATTCGCCAGAGCGGCTGAAGCAGTTGCCGGTAGCATCGGTACGACACTTGTCGTTACTGATAAAAGCGTCGTCGTCGACAAACGAAGTTATGTTCAACGATTTCCCGCACTCTTTGCTCCTCTGTACGGCGAGGCGAAGCGAAAAACGACCATCGTCTCTCTGGGGGAGGATATGTGGTCTATTGAACAAAATCTGGAGCTTGGTCCACTACAAGTTCCTATCCGCTGCGTTGTCATCCGTCTGAAAGATGGGACTCTTTGGGTTCATAATCCGTTGGCTCCAACGGAGGAATTTTTTGAACTGGTTGAATCATGCGGCAGCACCGTTGCTCACGTCGTAGTGCCGACGTATGCGTACGTTTGTGTCTGTTCTCAATTTCTGACGTTTCGATAAATAATGACATTGTCTTTTACAGTATCCATCTCACAAACTGATGATAAAAACAAAAAATTTGTTGAAATTTGCAGGTTAGAGCACAAGATATTTGCAAAAGATGCGTTGGCTCGTTGGCCTGACGCCAGGCTGTGGACCTCGCCTGGTCAATTTAGCTTTCCCATTCGATCCGTCCCAAACAGCTATGTTTGGGGTCGAGACGTCAGCGGTGTCCTGGACACTTCTTCTTTGGAAGAGATGACAAATTCTACCAATTTACTCCCTTCCTGGACCGATGAAATCGAGTACGAAACACTTGAATCGGGTACATTCCGAGTGGGCTTGTCACCGGTCACACTGTACGAGACAGCCTTCTTTCACAAAAAGAGCAAGTCGCTGATTGTAACGGACGCGCTTATTAGGGTCCCTTCCGTTCCTCCGGTCCTGAATGACCCAGACAAACTCTTACTTATCTCAAAGCGATCGACATCTGATCCACTACCGGCGGATTCGCTAGAAGCACGGACCATTGGCTGGGAAAAGACAGCTCTGCTGGTTTCGTACTTCTTTCCCGAACACGAGGAGTTTGATCCTGTCACCCCAGGAGTCGTCACGTGGACTGAAGGATGGCACGACAACTTTTTGGCGTTATCGAACCGACTACTGGTTCCTCCCGTCGTTCGAGAATTGCTTTATGCGAAGAATCCCACATCGGTTCGCAGATGGGTCGATCGGGTATCCGGGAGATGGGATTTTCAAAAGATTGTTCCAGCGCATTTCGAAGCTCCAATTGTCGCCAATTCGGCCGACTTTCGTCGAGCCTTTGAGTTCCTGGAAGATAACACCATCGACGCATTCCCGGCGAATGATCTAGCAAGAGGTTTGAAACCTATCGCGGATCTTGTACTGGGGAGAAAATAAACCATTCTCAAGTTGAATGAATAATTATCAGTGCGTCAAACATGCCACCCTGACACTTCCGATAACAAAACAACGATACAGGATTCTCAGCGTCAACCTGCACAGGACAACTGTAGCTAATATATTCGATGTCCGGGTGGATACCGGACTTTCCGCTAACTCTAAAAGGTTGGCAAATATGTGAAGCCAAGAATCTTGCAATCAAACTTGCGAAAAATAATACAGTAAACTACTAGACTAGAGTAAAGCTGACACTACCGTAGGATTTCTACACAAAAAATAATTTTGGATGCACATCTCACCCAAAACACAAAAAGAGTAGCGCAATGGAAAGCTCTCATCATTAGCTTTCCATTTATCCATTG
>Ga0210036_1001484_pt1 | contig 26312 bp, 27 predicted proteins | sample CryGeymeta201515_FD_185469 | JGI IMG/M metagenome (GOLD analysis project Ga0210036, IMG submission 185469) | Groundwater microbial communities from Crystal Geyser aquifers in Utah, USA - Crystal Geyser metaG 2015-15 (SPAdes) (version 2) | ecosystem: Environmental > Aquatic > Deep subsurface >...
TAGTACTACTACTACTACTACTACTACTACTACTACTACTACTACTACTACTACTACTACTACTACTACTACTACTACTACTACTACTACTACTACTACTACTACTACTACTACTACTACTACTACTACTAGTAGTAGACTACTGAGTTTACTTCAGCAGACAATGAACAAAGGAAGAAGGCTTCAAAAAGATACGCCGCCACGCCTTTATTATTGGCGAGAGACGATAGTGATAAAACGACGTAACCTGCTAGTAGCACTGTTTCCTTGTGTGCACCATTCCTGAAAGAAATGCTTCTATATTGTTCACTTGCAGCCGCAAAAAGACGTTGCATTTGCTGGCATCATCGAAAAGCTGAAAAACAATAAACGCCAGTGTGAATTATCGTGCTACGGAAGATCGCCTAAACTGAATACAAACAATGAGGAAAATGTTATAGATTAAATGTGGACTATTATTCGTTCGTCTTTCTAAACGTTCAGCTGTTTACGATCTTTCTGGTATTCAGCACATAGGCCTGCATTTTTTGTAATCATTGCCTTCTGTCATTCATCTAGCCATCACGCTATCACGCAATATTTCACACTATAATCTAATTTAGCAAGCCAATTTAGCAAGCCACAGCAACCATAGCAGCGCGAATTAAGGTATCACCAAGGGCAAATCCTTTGGCCATTTCGCTGCAAACAATACCCTCCTCGTACTCGTCTGTGGGCATTTGCATCACTGCTTGGTGGAATTCGTAATCAAATTCCTTGCCCACAGTCTCAACGACTGTTACGCCCAAACTTTCGAACGTTTTCAAAATTTGCTCGTAGGTGGCTTTGTATTCCGCTTCAATTTCCTTTTCTTCGTCGGTTTCTGGCTTGATGGCACCCAGGGCACGATCGTAATTGTCCAATACGCCTAACATTTCTCGCACAACTTGAACTGTGGCCATGGTATCACCTTTTTTGTTTTGATTTCCCAATCGTTCTTGAATGGTACCGAACTAAATCATTGTATTTTCATTTTGGTTTGAATGAACGTGCATCGATACAGGTCAGAACAGAGAATAGATGACAGCGGCGTCAGGCGTCAGATAAACATCTAACATTGGTGGATACCTTATACAATCACAGAGGCAGGTTATTCCTATGAAGTTTCAATATTTTGAAACGTACCTCAGTTTGCAGCTTATCAAGCTGCTCGCCCCATTCGGCTTTGCCTTCTTCGACGGCGGTCTTGAGCGCGGCAATTTCTGCATCGGCTTCTTCCAGATCGCTCTTCAAGACATCAATTTTCCGCTTTAAAAATTCGGGAGAATTCAAAATATCATCGGCAGCTCCACCACCCGAAGGTGGACCATCATCGCTCTTGTTGGAGGCTTCTCCATCGTCTTCAGCTGTTTGAGTTTCTTCGGCGCAGAGGTATGTAAAACTGCGAACGAACGGCAGTGACACAGTGGGACCGACCAGAGCAGGCTTGGATTGTGTAAACGCTTTCGTATTGGTGACGACCAATGCAAGCACAGAAAGGGTCAAAAACAGAATGTATTGTTGTGTAATCATCGTTTCTCGGATTTTATAGAAGCTGAAGTAAAGGATGCTGGCTTTTATATTCAAATTACGAGAATTAATACTGTATGATATATGACGATTATTTATTTGTTGCTGTGATCACCTGGATTTGTTTTTGACTTGTTGGCAATCCCATCACAAAAGTTGAGACTTCCGCGTGGAGGAAATTTTAAAATTGAGGTTATGGGCCTCATACTTGCTGAGGAGTACTACTACTACGAGTCTACAACATGTAGTACGGTATAATAAAACACCAGAAAAGGAGACTACTATCTGTTGTTGTCGAATATCTACTCCAGGAGTCGCTGGACAGGTACCTACAACACGGCAATAAAGGAATTGCAGCATTGCAACAATGAGTAGCAAAGATTGCCAGGTCGTACGAGGCTCATGCTGCATGCTGTTACGTGCTTATATCTGTGCAAGTGTTGAACTTACTGGTACCTTCGATCGATGCAAAGCATGGCTCCTACTGCTCATTCATTGGCCATTCATTCGGACAGTAGCTGCTTCACTCTCCTGCTGCCATGTTCTTAGGATCTGTTCGAGTTCTTGTTTCATTCTATGGTGCACAAATTCCGCAAGGATAATCTCGAAGAACGTCATGATCGTGTTCGTTCGTCCAGTTTGGGTGCCATAACATTGTCAATGGGCATATTGGCCTGTATGTCGTCATAGTACGTATCCAAAATTGCCATCAATTCTTTGTCTTCGGCAACCTCTTTCCGGAAAAGGTCAAGAAGATTTAATATTCCCTCTCTTTGTGCCTCCGTAAAGCCAGGGTTGTATTTCCAATAGTCTTTCAATCGATCATATTCAGGTTTAACGCTTTGGTACCAAATGCAAGGTAAATCGTTGTCGGGGGCGACAGGAAAACCAGCTTCTTTGAAAAGATTCGCCATTCTTTGCACTATTTTGGGACCTTCGTCTGGGTCAAACAAATTTTCATACTGTGCGTACATTCCAATCTCATACTGGGTCATATTCTTCCACGTCATGGTTAATGTTTTCCATCCATCAAAGACGTCGGAACAATAATTGTCTCTCACCCGTCGCCAAGAATCGATATCATTTTGTCCCGTCTTTCCATGGTATGCTTCTCCCTTTTCGCTATCGTGTGTCGGAAATGCTGTTTTAAAATTTCGCATGACAAGAATTATTTTACGATAGAAATTTTCAGACTGCCTTTCTGGTGCAATTTCAATGACCGGATGTCCATTGGAGCAAGTTACAGCTTCACCCATGCCTTTGCATCGCTTTAAGACTTTGCTCGATGCATGGTAAAATTTTGCTCCTGTTTTTAGCCCAGTCTTATTCGGAGGGAAATGTCGCAAGTGAGAAAAAGGTGTTGACAGGAAAGCCAACCCGAAACGAGAAGCACCAAAAAAGACTTACAATGGAATTGATCAGAGGCTTGAATACGTCTCCGTGACCGGCTGGTCCCGTCGTTCCAGATCCAGGAAATGCAGTCAGCCAGAGAGGCTTGGTATCGAATTCTTCCCTTGGCGGGGGCGGATTATAGGAGATCACGCAGTTGTCGTACTTTTCAATGGCCTTTTCAAATTGTAAATAATCGGCCATGAAACTACTCGTATCTTTGGTGCTGTGGAACTTGGAACCACTTTTGGATGTTTTCAATACCGCAGTGACCTTTCCCGGTTGGATTTCTGTGCCCACCGATTGCCCAGAGTTGTAAAATATTATAGTGCAAAGCCCAAGAAAACAAAACGCGCCTCCCCAGCGAGAGATATCTGCCATGTTTTTCATGGAAACAAAATTCTTTTTCAGGTCATCATCAGATTGAGGGGTATATTGGGCGCCTTGCTCAATACTTTTGTCACCTCGTCGATGCACCATCTTTTGCATGGGCGACTTTGTAATACTTGCCTTTGCAACGTGAGAACAGGAAAATGGAAGGGGTTAATGTTAATTGTTACTGTCACATATTTATGCTAAAAAGGTCATCATGATAATAATATTATTATTATGATCGCTGAGAGAAAAAGACATGCATCATTCGTGCTTTACTAAGGTGAGGGGTATGACGAGTGTAAAAAATTAAATAAGACGTGTTACTTTGGTCAAATTTTGTCTGCTCGTCAAAATCTTCGAGAATTTTTTTGACTAACTACATAATAATAATGGCCATGGCCTGTTCAAGGTGATCTGTGAACTCAATGTAGACAGCATTATTACTAGTTCCCCCAGGCGCGAAGTAAGCATCAGTCAAGGTTCACCTTAGCTTGTAGGTTGCCTCAAATATAACGATGACAAGGCAAAGTACAATCCATAGCTCGCGACAAAGGAGGAAAAGGAGAGCTTTATTCACTGCAATGCTGTTTCACAAATACCAGACACGAAAGAGATTCTACCCAAAAAGAGGGCCCATCACTACACAATTATCCATTTTGTCAACATCTGCAAAAAAATTTATGTAACAATCTAGATACCGACAAACTCTTCCGGTCGGCTGTCGGCGGCCAATCGTCCAGTAGGATTAATAATGTACAGCGCAATTACGGTTCGACCATATCTTCGATTGCGCAATCCAATCATTTTCCCTCCAGACTTCAAATCGTAGACATGAGGCAAGCATCCCAATTCAACGGGATACTCAATCAGCACGACTGTATCATCCGTCACGAGGGGAGAATTGGAAACGGCGTCAATCAAATCGGCGTATACAATCTCTTCGTAGGGCGGGCAAAGAGTCACAATTTGGTAAGGAAGCATGAGATCATGTTCTTCATCTACTGGCAGTCCTGATTTTTGCATGGCCGCAATGGGATCTCGCAACAGTTCCAGGGCATCGGCGCGGACTACTTCTGCTCGATCTTCCACTCCACACATCTGCAAATTGCGTCGTACTGTGTCACAACACTGGGGTGCCAGATCCACAAAGGTACAAAACGTAGCACCCCGACTCAGCGATTCCAGCCCAACCGACCCAGATCCCGCAAAAATATCCAAATGCCGACAGAGTGCCTTGGTGGCCGCACTGGTCGGTGGTTTGTAAAGTTCAAAGAACGTCAAACTCGAATATACCGCTTCTCTCACTTTGCCCATCATGGGACGTAAGTGAACTTCGGGTGATATTAATTTGCGTCCTCGAAAGGTCCCTCCCAGAATCCTGAGAGGAGGAGCCCCCTTGACTTTGCGTGGATAGTCGTCGGTGTACTGTCCCTGGGGTCTAACCTGACGTCGCGTTCGTGTCGAACTGTTCTTGGGAACAACGTGCCCCAAAAACGGACGCTTGGCTTCGACTTTGCTTTTCCATTTCGGCGTCGCTGCATCGTCTTCTTTTCGAGTCCCTCCTGATGTGACTGCTCGCAAAGCACTCCTACTTGTCGTAGTAGTAGGTGATGATGCTGGGATGACAGAAATTGATGATACGTGGGCTGTTATTGTTTGGAGGAGGGGGGATGGTTTCAGCGTAAAGGAAGCTGTCTCTTTGAACTGCAGCAGTGTACTCAGAAGTACAACTGCAGAGGATAGTCTTAGTAATTTATCGAAAGGTGGCATAGCTGATGTTGTATGTAGTATGTACAAGAAAAAAGAATTTTCATCGAAGCAACGGAGTAACTTGCACTAAACTACTGTTATAAAATGCAGATGGAAATTAAAATTTGACAATGATTGGTTTTCAGAAATTTGAGGGAATATTTTAAATACCCCTAAATTTATTCCCCCTGAATATCTCATACTCCCTACCGTTTTACTTGATTTTGATCTTGCAGTACTCCGGGTACCACGCACTGTAGACTTTTGCAAACACCAAATCAATTCGAGATAACCAAGTCCAAGGAAGTAGTATCACTATTGACAAGTGAAGGTATGTTGTTCGTTGACCATGGCCTTGATGGAAGAGAGATTAACTAATATTTACAGTAGCTGCAGACGCTGTTATTGCAGAAGAATCTCGGATGTCTGATTGTGTGTTTAGTAGCCCTCTCTGTCCTTTTCCTCTTTCATTCATCTCACTGATTTCCTTCTTGCCACCACCCGACACTCCATTATCGACAACACGTGATAACTGTAGTTAGTAGCAGTTTAATCAATTAGAGAGAACAAAGAAAGATGGGAATTGATCTGAAAGCCGGCGGACGCCGTGTGGGGCACAAAAGCTCCATGCGAGTTGTCAAGACACAAAACCCTTACACTCGCCTCTTGATCAAGCTGTACAAGTTCTTGGCCCGTCGAACAGACTCCAAGTTTTGCGCAACCGTACTCAAGCGTCTGCACATGTCCAAGGTGAACCAACCGCCTGTCGGTTTGAACCGCCTGGCACGATACATGACCAAAAAGGAAGGAAAGACTGCTGTGCTTGTTGCCAAGGTAACCGATGATGTTCGCATGTTGGAATGCCCCAAGATGAGTGTGTGCGCTCTTGGATTCACCGAAAATGCCCGAAAGAGAATCATCGCCGCTGGAGGCGAATGCATTACCTTTGATCAGTTGGCCCTGCGCGCTCCCAAGGGAGCCAACACTGTCCTTCTTCGTGGACCCAAGTCTCGCGCTGCCTTGGCCCACTTTGGTCACTCAACTTCGGTCAGCAACCCCCACACTCACGATGGTGTCAAGCCTTACGTCCGATCGAGTGGACGCAAGTTCGAGCGTGCTCGTGGTCGCCGTAAGACTTGTGGTTTCAAGGTCTAAGCGGAATCTGGTTATGGTTGTACCGGCTGTAGCCGATTGTGTGATGGGCTTTTATCTTGCCCTTGTCAAGTAGAAAGAACATTGCACAGTGGTCAGCAGAATTTCCTTGGATTGCGAAATCATATCAAATAAATAAAAGTATATTTAAAAAGCGATGCGCCGTCATTCTTTTAGTTTTTAATTTAGTTAGTAGCGTTGAATGTAGATTATTTTTGGTTGTATTCAACTTTGATATTACAGTAAAAATAATGCTTACGGAGGAGAGCACAAGCAGTCAACGAGATGCCACGAAGCTTCAACCCGTAGAATGCACTTGTACATTTCGAAAAGTCTTTGCAAGGGGAGCCTCCATATCTCAACATTGCGAGTTGACGCTTTCCTTACCTCAGATGAGATCGAGAAGGACAACAGCATCTTCCCTTCGAATGCCATCAATAGTTTTATAAAAATGCAGCCCTCGCGTGAGTCTGAAGTGTCGCAAATCACACCGAAAGCATATTCTCCAATACTTCTAACTCACGAACTGCCCATACCATAGTGTCTCTCCCTTCGATCATCGCGTCTTCCAGAAATTTCGGAGGTAGCTAGGTCTTTCAGTAGTCTACCTATTCTACCTATTGTACGATCGTTTCTATTGAGCTGCTGAATACGACGAGTAGACTACTACAACTAGTCTACTCTAGTAGTAGTAGACCTAGACTATTACTACTCAAACTAGTACTGTAGTAAAGTAGAAGCCACTTCCTAGGATAACAATGGCTCAAGTGTGCATTCTTTATAAATAGTCCTTAACCTTATTGAAAATATATTGAAGACACTAACTGTAACAACTAACAACAAGACAAACAAAACTTTACTGTTACCTGTTACCATGAGCGCTGCCCATCGAAGTCTTGCTCGACTATCTCTAGAAGAGGTATACACGGACCTCATTTGCGGTCGAGCTCACAGTGACGCCGACAATCCTGGAGAGCTGCGTCGGAAGATTTGCTCCAAACTCAAGAAATTTCCGACTCGTAGTAGATTGCGAGGCAGCAGAGGAGCACACAACAACAACAGTAACAACCACCACGATGTGGTCTACGAAAGCGTTACGACGGTCGGTCAGCTGCTGACCCGTATAACCAAACTGACGTTGTTGCGTGTATTAGATCCGCTATTGACGTATGGTAAGAAACGCTTCTATGGTTTTGTACGACAATGACGACAAGACACAAGACAGTACCTCAATTTCCCTACAAGTTCCTTTTTTGTTTGGTAGCATTGGAACGTTTCTTCTACTTACACGAAATCACTATACCCACGAATACATGATAATTTTACGATATACAGAAGAATGTGATTTGTTCTTGCGTCGAGTGGCATTGGTCTGCGCTCCAACCCCCCAGAATGCCTTGGATTTGCTGCACGATACAGATTCTTTAGCCGATTTGGATACCAAAGGAAATACTGCATCGATCACAACAGCAACAGCAACGACAAAAGCAATGACGACGACGACGACTACGACGACGAGTCCTTCATCCGATTTTTGTGTTTCCGAAACTATTGGAAGTCATCCGTTTGATCGACTGCGATACCTACCAACGGGATTGGAATCGCTTGATGCAGCTTTGCGTGGAGGTATTCGGGTGGGAACCATTACGGAAATTTGTGGACGAGCCGGTGCAGGAAAGACACAATTGGCCATGCAACTATGTATCATGGCCGCTAAGCACTGTCAGGGCAGCATTTATATTGACACGGAAAAGAAACTGAGTCTACCTCGATTGCAAGAAATTGCTGACAGTTGCGTTGCTCTAGGAAATATCAATCCAAGCCGATTTACCGAAACCGACAACACCAATACCAGCAATGCCAATTCACACCAGTTTTCTTACAACCACCATGGATCCTTTGCGTCTGCTTCTACCGTGGCAAACGAGCAGAACTTGTCGTCGTCCTCTTCAACGCGTCCGCCGTTGTCGTCGTCATCATTCTCTCACCATATTCCGTACCGACGGTCTAAAGAAGTTTTGGACAATGTGATGGTTCTATCACCTTCCACCACACCCGAACTACTGACGGCTCTCGTGGAAGTAGAAGAACTGGTTCTAATGCGAAACGATGAAGCCACGGAGCAACGAATCACAGAAAATCAAGGAACAGCATTACCTACTAGTAGTGGTCGTTTTCCAGTGCGACTTTTGATTGTGGATAGCATTGCGGCTCCTACAAAGCGGGGTTTCGGAAATCAAACTGTTCCAGAACGAGCGGCTGCTGTTTTTCAATGCGCTCAACGACTGAAACAATTGGCACATCAACTGCGATTGGCTGTTTTAGTGATCAATCAAGTCGTTTTGGAACAACCAGCACCTGTTTTTGTGTCCGGCGAGTGCGAACATTCGTCTCGTACGCAACGTACATCGACACCATTGACTGCAAGTCAATCCTCACCACCACTGCCTGCGGTCGACAAGGTTTACGTCAAGGCAGCTTTGGGTACATCTTGGCACCACTGTATATCAACACGGATTGTTGTCGAACAACAGCAACAAGAAAATTTTGACCCCAACAAGGACAACCAAAACAACAGCGACAATCGATTTCCAGTTAGTTCAAACAACAACCTTTCAATCAGTAATCGTCCGACTATCAAACGAACAGCTACTATCGTCAAGAGCAATGTAGTAGGTTTGAAGAGCACATCCTTTCAAATTGTCAAAGCCGGCGTGGTCGATGCCATCGCTGTACCCGACGACGCGGGTCGGTGAAAGCATTCTGGGTATTCTGTTGTACAGCAGAAGGGTTTACTTATGACTCTAGTGATGAGCCAAGAAAGAAGCTTCCCGCTTTCTGATAGATCTAGTTGGTAAAATCACGATGAGCTACCCAGTCAACTCATACTGTGTCATGCATTACTAGTACTCGAGTAGTTTGCATCGGCTTCTTGTTCGTCTACTACTCGTAGCTAGCTACAGTAGTGTAGTACGAGTGCTACTACTAAAAAATTTGAATGTCTAATTACGGGGATCACAACTATGGCGCCCGCAGGGTGCCAAGGTTACCCTAAGGCAACCATTGGCACCCCAAAGGGTGACAGAGTTGATCACAACCGGACCACACCCTCCATGGAGGAGGATAGGATCTGTAAGATTGCTACTACTAGACTAGTAGATAGTAGAGACTCCATAGAAAGTGAAGAGTGTGCACTACCAGGTACTGAGTATACGTCTTCCTGAAATTCCACCCGGGCTCCAATGAATCTGGCACAACCAGAGAAAGCATGACCCAGCCAATGAACAACGACACTAGCTACTAGACTAGTAGAGTTGTAGTCTACTACTAGAGTGGAAGAGAAGCAACAAGCAACACAAACAGCACCATAGAGGAAAGAAGCTACCGAAACCCTTTGTTTATCCCACAACGCAACAAGAGGAATCTACAACATTCGACTTGAGAGAACACGAGTGGAGACGTTGATAGACTTGAACACTTCTGGCTGTAAAGAAGACAAGGCCGTCAATTCCAGCGGTAACCTAAGCATTGCACCAAGCCAGAGCTTTTTCATTGCACCCATAAACCCAGAAACGATGGCCAACTTTTACAACGCCAATGAGAACCAAGGAGGTGACTCGAACGGATTTTTTGGTGGAGGAGATGGATTTAGCCAACCGCAGCAGCAACAGCCACCTGGAGGAGGAAACTTTGCCTATGGACAGCAACAGCCATGGTCTCAATCTCAGAGTGATCCAGTTCATGGTGCTCAGCCATATGGTCAATATCAACAGCAACAGCAACAGCAACCAGGAATAGGATTCTTTTCCCAACAAGGTATGGGCAATGTCATGAGCAATCCCAATGTCATGGCTGCTGCGGCAACGGCCATGTCCGGAGGATTGAACAGCGACACGACGTTTAACATGGCGGGTCAAGCAGCGGAACAAATTTGGCAAACGGGTGCCGGTCGTATCATTCCTGGACTTGAAACCCTCATGCTATCCTTGAGACGGTACTTTGCAGTAGACAATTACTACGTCAAAGCCAAAATATTAAAGGTCCTTTTTCCTTTTCGATCAAAAACTTGGAAGAGACATGTAAGTACAGTTGTGCAGTAGATGGAAATTGAGTTTAGGCTGTTTCATGTCTAAAGGATTGGATTGGATGAGACGAGGGCTTAACTGACACAGCATTTTATTGTCTATGAACCCCAACTAATTATCCGAACATTTACCGATCCACCATCCTTCCATTTGACACAGTGCAAAAATCCGCAATTGCCCTATGATTTTGCCCTACCCAGCGCCGACGATAATGCTCCCGATTTGTACCTTCCGTCCATGACACTCATTACCTACGTTCTACTGTGTGCGCTCTGTTACGGAACCGCCGGGAAATTTGATCCCGAAGTCATTCCAGATGTCACGACAAAATGCTTCGTAACGCAAATCTTGGAAGTCTTGGCCATTCGTTTTGGATATCATCTCATGCAGGCTCCCGTCCCAATCTTGGATCTCTTTTCGTATACGGGATACAAATACGTTGGTTTATCAATCAATATGTTTGTTGGAATGTTGTTGGGACACTTGGGATATGGTCATCGTGCTTACTATGTTACCTTTCTCTGGACAGCCTCGGCTATTGCCTATTTTATGCTGAAAACCATGGCCAACAACATTCCAACCGTCACTGCGGCTTCCGGTCCCAAGCGAGAAGTCATGGTAGTGGCATTTGCTGGATCGCAGCTGGCAACCATGTGGTTTGTAAGTCAGACCAAGTTTCTATGAAACGAAAAAAGAAACAAGGAGGAGGGTTCTGCAACAGAAAACAAAATTTCACCGAGACGACAATAGAATTTTTGGACACAAGTTAATCAACTTTTCTCAAATGCAATCATCGATTGCCAAAGCAAAAGTTCATTCTAATAAGCTTTGCATACATTCTAACAATGGATCAACCTGTGCAGTGCCCCATTTAGATTTTCTTATTGCGAAGAAAACCATTTCGATGACTAAGCATAACATAGCGTTTGACAAAAAGAATTATATTTGGATTGAAACATGTAACTTCAATATAAATACATATACCGATTATGTTGCAGATGCAGGAAGCGGGATGCAGATTGAAATTTCGTTTTCGATTATAATCACCTTAAAAATTGCCAAGTCTTTCCCCCCTTGGCAGCTTCATAAAGAAAAGACTAGCTCTACTTCTCTCACCAAACGGAATTTATCAAATCGAAGCATTCCACATATTACTTCGGCACATACATCCAGCATGCAGCGACGTTTCATTGCTCAATCAGTTTAGGTCATGTCATCACCGCGAGAATCTTCCACGGAATAATCTAAATCTTCATTTTCATTGCCTTGTGGATAGACAGGTGTTGGTTGTGAATAATCGGATTGGTTGTTGTTTGGTTGCGGTATAGCTGTTGTCACCAGTGGGTTCTTGGTCGACAAGAAAGCTTTGGAAGTAAATCGATCGAAACAGAGAACTCCAAACGTCAAATAAACCAAGGCACAAATCGCTCTTATGGTTGTGCAAAAAAGAAATGAACGAAGGTCAGCTTTAGAAGAATCAACAGGTATCAGCACTTATCCGTCCAACACATTTCAACAACTTACAAAATGTACGATACCACTTGCTGAAAAGCAATCGCACTGTAGGGCAAATTGAGAGCTTCTTGTTGCATTTTGTAAACCGTGTCATCCGTTACTCCGTCGTCATCGTCTCCTGCATATGCATCATCGTCACCGCCATTGTTGTTGTTGCTGCTTATGGATGAATTGTCGTTGAACGACTTTGCAATTGGATGCGCCCTTGTCAATGTCGCAATAAAGAACAGCAGCATACCACGGGGAATAAATCCCTTGAGTCCAAGAAAAAGCTTGGATATTTTGCTAACATCAAGTTCAATGCCCACAGCCAAAAAGGTGAGAATCAAGCCGTATACTCGGAGTACAGTATCCCTCGATCCTCCCATGCGTGTACGAACAATGTCGCTGGAAAAAATCTCCAACAAGCACATGTACATCACGTTCGCCGCGATCGTCAAGGCCAAAAAAGAAAGGGTAATTGCCTTCAGAACCCGGAGAAATCCCAGCATTTGTCGGGGTGTGACTACGGTTCCCACCAGGTTCACGATGCCACGAGTTAAGGAGGCGAACAAGGAGTTATCCTCTTGGGGGATATCAATATAAGCTGTATTGAGACGATCATTGAGACTTGCTGCGTTGGCAGATTGTATCGGAGGATTCAGGGGCTGCTGCCTGTTGTCCAGAGATTGGGCGCCATCCTGGTTGTGGTTGTAAACTTTGGCATCCATCATTTTGACGTCGGAAAATTGAATATGCGATGCCTGGTGCCTTGTACCGTATGTGAGATGTTGAGGTATGTTCAGATTAAGACCTTATCTTCCTAATAGGTGGAGTTTCCGAATCGGTGGCTGGAGCTAATAAACAAGCTCCTCTGGATAGTAGTACTCTGTACAAGTAATTACTCGAGTGCTCTGTTTTCCTTGATTTTGTTGGCTATTCGTTGGTGCTTGCAGCGTGTTCGTTAAAAATATGGTAATGGGGACCTTAGAAAATGTGACTACCTCCGTTGTCCGTCTCTCTGCTGGCTCGTCTGTAAAAACGGACGTCAGTAGGCCCAAACGCCTAACCCTAAACTTGAAAAATCTTCTAATTACACTACCGTACTGTGAACATTATCACGTTCCTTATTTCGAATCGATATTCCACTTTTCTATCTTTGAGTTTTTTAGTACAATATGGCAAGTGCGCAGAACTGGATAGCCCTTGCATGTTGCCAATGATGCATACTCTCAAAGCCCGAGCTTTTCTAGTGCCAAGCACACTATCTGTTTGGCGTAAACCGGTTGTTGCGGAATTACAAAAAGTATTGGATTTCCAGAAAACCCAAGATGAATCCATTACTATTCAATCATCGCTATTGTGAATCAATGATCACTTGCGCACACCATGCAAGACGAACCACAACACAATGAGTGAACTATATACCTGCAGGTAACAGCTTGAGCCGAACATAGCAGTCATGGGTGGGGCCGACGAATATTCACCATCTGTTGCAGAATCCAATTGCTGATTTTGCCCGCTTGGCATATCCGTACTTTGAGAGCTCTGTTCTTCATTGCCCACGACTGAACTAAAATTGTCAAAGGTCAATGCGGTAAATTCTGTCGGACCTTGCTGATCGGTCGATGCAGTATCATTTGTAAATGCTGCAAACCGCGCCAAAAACTGAGGAGAACAGGTTGTGGTAGTCTGGGTGTCTGTGGATCCCATTACTATAGGTCTCGGTTGACAATTACCAGCATTATTTCCATTGCAGTAGGGCTCGTCTCCAGTACCACGAGCGTTGTACGGCTCATAAAGCATATTCCAGGATACCGTACCAGCACCGTTGCCAATGGTATCAATTGATGAGAAATCGTTCAACTCAAAGACATGTACATCTGCAATGGGTAATACTTGTCCATTGTAGCAGATGGAATCTCCCTGTGCAATGTAAAATTTTCCATCGTTCAAAGCCCAAATAGCTGCATCTCTTCGGTCGGGTCGGCTGGCGGGTTTGACAGTACACCACTGAGCCGTGAGCGTATCGAGGAGATAAAAATCAGAATCATCGGAGCACGTTCCACTCCACATGATGACCGCTTGAGCTTCGGGTACGAATTCCATTGCATGCGATGCCAGAGGTGGTGGAGGCGGTGGCACAGGTACTGCAGCTGTCGTTTCTGTTTGCGTTTGCTGGTATAGTCGGATTTCGAGAGATGTCAAATTCAAAGTCCACCACTTGCCAGCCGGGTGCCTGGAAAGGGTTTCGTCCAATCCACCATAGATGTAAACGATCTGTGTGGCTGGATTGTATGCCATTCCGTGACGATAGACACGAGGAAATTCTGCAGCACTGTTACGGTTAAATTGTAGACGAGTCCAACTTTTTGCTTCCAAGTTGAGTATCCAGGCATCATTGTGGACTGTGGACCCCATGCGTCCTCCGGTGATCAAAACTTGGTGCTCTGAAACCGCTACAGCGGCATGCTTCCAACGGGGAGGCGGAAAATCGACTCCTCCTTCAGCATCGATAGCCGTAGTGGAAAAGTTGCGAAGGTTCCATGCATCATTCGGAAGCGAGTATTCCCACACCTGTCCTTGAGCGATTTCCATCAAAGCTCTTCGATTTAGATTTGAACCTCCTACAACGTAAATGTTATCTTGGTAGGGAATTGTCGTTACAGTAGCGCGATACCCAATTTCTACAGGACTGTCGTTTAGACGTTCCCAGCAATGCGTGCGAAAAGAAAAGCGAAAATTGGTTTGCACAACACCACCTAGGTTGTCGGCGTCGGAGGTCGTGTCTCCACCAAAGCTGTACAAGAACAACTCGCTGTCTTCGCCATTGGCAGTACTGTTCAGTAAATCGACCGGTGCACGATAAAGACCGCCCGAGGCCGAATAGCGCCCCCATGGCTCCGTCTGGCACTGCGCCTTCGATGGAGTATCGTCAATATTATCCATGATGACTATATTAGACGATAAAGACTAACTGATGGATAGTAGAGATCAAAAGTGAACGAGGCTTCTTTCTATGCATCTTGTATCTTTAAAATAGAGCAGCACATTCTTTCTTTCGTGACAAAAAATAATAATGATTGATTTGGCGCGGAGGCCAAAGTGCTTGAGCAGTGTTTATTACGTACTGAGTACTTAACTGCCGTATTAGAGTACTAGTAAAACTAATGATTGCTCAAGCATTATCCTTATTTCTTGCTGGTGGTGAATCATACTACTCTCTGAACTACAGTTAAGGGAATGGACGGTTAAAATTGTGTCAAAATTATGTTTACTTAGCATTCTAGTATGTACTCCGAGTACTCGTATTGCTCGAGCACAACCGCTGTGCTACCGGTAGTAGTAGACCTCGTACCTGGTAGCTCTAATATGCTGTACCTTCTTGGGCGTACTGCGTGAATATCCTGTCTAATCAGCTCTATCCATTCGTACTCGAAGTAGTAGAGAAAATATTGCGAATGTTGTAACGAACCTTTTTCATTCATCGCTTGGTAGTGCACTAGCTAGCTGGCTACTAGCTGTTCAAATATGTGCTTTGTAGATGGCAGTCCTATGCTGGCCCTGCATAAAATACTGTGAAACGCATGGAGAGTTCCGTGTTTTCATTCCTGCGTCTCAAATAATGTCCTCTATAAGTTTCTTCATACTGCAGACTGTTCCAATGATTCCCACAGCACCACCAACGACAAAAATAAAGAGAGCCAAGCTGGTGCAGCCTTGTAACTTGAACGAGAGCAATCCTGGAAGAATAAAGGCCATGGCAGTACCGGATGCAGCGCCTACCAAGTCTAAAATGTCCCCCAGATTGGGCGAAACAATGGCAAGGTAGGTTGAAACTCCCCAAAAGGCACAGCTGAGTGCAACGTGAAATATGGTCGAAAGTTGTTTTTCTTCGCCTGGAACAAAGACCGAGAAATTTTCCGTCCCGGTCGATAAACAGGAACAGATTTTTGTTGTCACACTGGCATTGCTACGCTCGTGAGGATCTTCAAAAATAACGGAAGTTGAATCGAGCTGCTGAGCGTCTGTTGTTGTAGGATTGTCGTCGTCTTGTTCTCCATTAGGCAACAATGGTTCAGCAAGATCACCTTGACCATTTAATTCTACGTGTGGTATTGCATTATCGCTGCCCACAACAACAAGTGGCCGAATAATAAAAACAATCAGTAATTCTCGACACGAAAAGAAGGGCAGAGGAAAGGTCAATAGCATTGTGAAACACAACAGCATTTTGGCAACGTCAATGACGCGCATCGGTGGATACATGTCGAATAGGTCGCTTTGTGTGGTTTCCCAAAAGGTCATGTACACGACTGTTCCGACTGTCAGAGAAATAAACGTTGCAACAAAGAGAGACCAGGACGATACTCGCTTCCACGTCTGCACCGTTCGAATCTCGGGTTTGAGACTTTCAAAAGCCAAATTGACCGTGTGTTGACTCACAAAAGTGAACACAAACGTCCCCCAGCTGGGCGCGATATTCGTTAGGACAAGAAGAAGAAGAGCGTTAGCAGGATTTCACTGGCAGATTAAACACTACTACGAAGAACAATCGATTGATAGATTGATGTACTCCATCGTCTTTTTTTTTAAAAACCTTACCTTTCCACGTAACCAGGTCGGACTTCAAACCAATGGTCATGAATCGATCCACCTTTATTGCGAATCTCGGGTTCGGTCACAAAAATATACGTGACAATTAGTACAATCATGCCCATACTAGTAATGGACACTGCACCCAAACTAGCCAAAGGTGTCATATCTCGGAGCAAACAAAGTGGCAAAATTACAAAGCTCCCCAAGAGCCAGGTAATGGTGTCTTCCGCTCCATTCCTCGACAGAAATTGATAGAACCAAGAATCGTTGTTGTTGTTGTGATCATTATTATCTCCAAAGATTAAATGCTGTAATGCTGGTTTGAAATTATCTTTGACCACAATTATGTCGGCCACCATACAACCAAAGGAGTAGAGAAATTTGGAAATTAAAACTGTCATTCGACCCATTTGTCCAAAAGCCTTATAGCCCAACTCTTCGTATGATGCTGATCGGGTTGTTGTTGTTGTTGTCCCATCGATGGTGGTCATGGTGACAGTAAAAGAATTCTCCACGGACAGAGTTACGACCAAATCCAATGAAAGTTTGGTTAAGATAGCAAAAAAAATAATGGTAACAATGGAAATAAGTCCTCCAGAATCGGCAAAGGCTCCACCTAAACCAATAGCACCCGCACCTACAATGCAATTGGTAAAGTTAAACATGGCACTAAAGGCTGACGATCCGTATGATGAAGAATCATCATCCTCCTCCTCCTCATCCTCATCACTTTCAGTGTTGTTTGTGTCTGTTTCAAGTGCCGGCAACAATTGTTCGTTGGTGGAGGAGACGGGGGGTACTAAATAATGTTGCGGTGAATCGTCTGTGGATTCTATTCGTCGACTAGAGATTTCTTGGGAACCGCTACTACTAGTAGTAGTAGGCTGGTTTTCGAAGTCATCTTCTGGCATGACGTTGCAATTATAATTAATATAATATAGTAGACTAGTCTATGTGTTCAACACCAGCTGAATGATGAACAAATAAGTAATACTACTATAATAATAGTTGCAACAACAACAACAACAACAACAAGCCGAAAGAAAACAAAGGAAGTGTCATCAAAGCAAAGCTGAACGAAACCAAGAGAGCAGCAAATGTTTGGGAAAAAACAAAAACTTCCCGGTTTATGTGCGTCTGAAGTCTTGATCTTGAGAAAACTGTAGTATTACGTACTCGTACAACCTACTACTACTACTACTACTACTACTAGTAGGCTCTAGTAGTAGTAGTACGCAACCAGCCAGGTAATCATGCTTTCATTTGTCGCCACTAGACTACTGCCTTGCAGAGGCACCAATCCGTGGTGCACCTGTTAATAAAACCCGAATGTTAATCCACTTGGACGTACAACACCAAGTAAGTGGCAAAGTAGTAGATGATAGTAGAACTGATTTACCCAGAACCTACAACTGAAAAAAAACATTCATGCTAGAAACATTGATTGGAGAAGAAGTGATCGGAATGAAGAGTAGTATCCAGCTTCATCAGAGGCAAAAGCGAAAGCTGCATGGCGCCAATACCCACAATTAAACAAGAAATAAGAGTGATTAATTGTAAAGTGTAGTAGTCTAGTAGTTTCTTCACAATTGCTATTAGTTACTACTAAAAAGTAATATATAGTATGAACTTGCATGTTCTGACAGGAAGGTCCATACAATCATGACAGCACCGCTTCCCGTCTGCTCAGCGAAGTTAAGCATGATCTGGATTTGCTAGTACTACGGTGGGGGACCACGTTGGAATCCAAATTGATCTTCCTCACTCTTCTTTTTGTCCTCCAGAATGATAGCTGAATTGATATATTTCAAAGTGGAGACCATGTCCAAAGTCCTCGGTGTTCTTTTTTTGTCACTTTTAGAACTTTTTTTCTGCCAGAATCATGAGTGTGACCTTTCATCACTGCCCATAGTTTGCCTTTGCTGTAGTTTGGACTCTTTGAAAAAGATTTACCAGCACCTACAGGAGCTCCTCATTTATATTTATATTGCCTCTTCATATTTGCACTGATCTAATACAAATCAGAGGTACCTGCTTACATTTGTTCTTTTGTCACATGAGATACCTGGTTGTCCTGAAAGGAATGGTATGCTGTTGGAGCTGTCCTATTCTGGAAAATGGAGCCCTTTAGGGAATCTCTTGACTCTACCTTTGTAGGAGTTTTTAGTTTCTTTCCGCTCTTTGCCCTCAGTTACTTGCATGCCGGAGTCAAGGTACATCAACACCGAGTTGTCGCGTAAGAAGTTGCTGCAACGTTGGGGAATCAGCTTGTGTTAACAGCATTCATTCCAAAGTCAAGACTATGAAGTACTCATGACAATATCCTTCTCCATCTGCACAGACATGATGTTAGGCAAAACATGTCACGCAAAACACTTCTATATTTACTATTTACTTGATGAATACAACTAATCGTTTCTATGTGTACATTTTTGAAACTAATCATGTAGGATAGAGCGAGGGGAGCGAGGGGAGAGAGGCTGGCTTTCCATTGATGCAAAGAATCGTTAGTCCTGCTTTTGGTCCTTGTTGCTGCTGGTAGGATCAATTTCCAACCCACCTCGTCGGATAAAAATATCTCGTACCCCTTCAAGTCTTGGACCTGTCATTCGTACAATCCGAAAATCAGCATCCAAGTAGGTAGTATCCATGGCATGATCTTGTGGATCAAACAATTCTTTGGGCATGGCATTATGCAATCGTCCGACCAATCCCTGAACATCTTGAGGAATTTTGGACCCTCGCGATGGTTTTAAAATGTGATCGTTCAAATCTACTACCATTCTTGCTCCCTGATTGATCGAGTACGAACAAACCACCGAAAAGGTTCCTGTCGCATCAAACACACCATCAATTTCTTCCGCCAAATCCCACAGAGCCTGATTGGTAATGGTCCCTTCCAGATTTTGAGTATCAACGCGTTGGAACAATTCTCGCAATCGAAATTGCATCGGATTAACACCAGCAGAGGTGGCGAGGTTGGTACTGAACAAGAGTTGCCAATCACCTGCCATGGCCATGTTTAAAAATCCCAACGTTTGGGCGGGCACGTATTTTTCTTCCAACGAGTTCACTAATCGTTCCACGTGTCGAAACTCTTCCTCCTTGCCCGTCATGCGAGGCAGCAAATCCAACAGTTCTTGCTTGATTTCAGAAATCGGTCGATGATCAATCTCCTTCATCGGACGAAGTGGGTTCTGGGTCGTCTTTTTGTCTTGTCTGACCGTCCCAAATCCATTATTATTACTACTACTACTATTTGCTTTCGTTGCCTGCACATTTAAAGATACCAAAACATTCGATGATTGTTGTTTTTGTATATTCCATGTGATCGGGACTGGGATAATAAATCCTTGGACTGCTGGCCGAACGGAAAGAGCCAACAACATACCACCAGCAAGTACCAAGAACGAGTTCGATAGCCAGATCATATTAATGAATTTCTTTTTCGTGTGGAATCGTGTTGTATCGAAGAAGACAGTGTTGTCTTTCTGTTTTGGTATGATGTTGATGTTATGATGACGGTAACAACAACAACAAACAACTATGCCTAAGAGTAACTTCGAAAGAAGTGTGAGAAACACGTCGAGAAAGTTTAACGATGTATGTTTGTTACGTGCTGGTTGGTATGTGTATGGCGATGATGTAAGTGTGACCCAATCACGAACTGTGAATCATGGAAATGACGCCACGGAATAGAAGTACTCCTGTACTGGTGCTGGTGACGATGCTGATGAGGTACACTACCTGGTACACTGCCTGTATTGGAAAAGATCATCCACAAAATCCAATTTTTCTCACCATGACCTCGAACCAAACAGCAGCAACGGAAGTAGATCCATTCGATTGTTTCGGAAGTGGCGACAACGATAGCGACAGCGATGATGATGAGCGCAAGAATAGCAAAATTGAGCACGACACAGAACCTGTCGAATCATTATTTATCCACCACAACCACCAACAACAGCAACAGCAACAGCAACAGCAACAGCAACGTGATCCCAGTTGTGGTGTTCTAGTGTTTCACAATGGCACCGAACAGAGTCTTTGTCATTATGTCCAGCAAGCCATGGAACAAAACCCACTTTCATCAGAAACGTCAACGTTCACGACAGCAGCTGATCGAGTGATGAAGTACGTAGATGAATTTTGTTACACGCGACATTGGATGATGCACATTGGAGATCAAAAAGGAATGCTCTTGAAGAACTTTGTAGTGGAGTTTTGTCAACAACAGGAACGACGATTAGCTTCTGCTCGTTCTCCAATTGTGATTGTCGAACTTGGCACGTACTGCGGCTACTCTTCGATTCTTATGGCACAAACCATCTTGCAACAACAACAACAACAACAACAACAAATCCACCACAACGTGGGAAATTTTCATATCTATTCGGTCGACGTAGATCCTCGTCACCAAGCCGTGGCACGCAAGCTCATTAAAATGGCACAATTGGAACAATTTGTTACCTTTGTCTTGTTGGACGGCAAGGCATCTTTGGTACAAGCCTTACAAAGCAACGTGGATTTGTCATCACTGGAGACAACGACAACGACTACTACAACGACTACTACAACCTCCAACGAGAATGGAGCTCCCACAAGAGCGATTGATTTTCTCTTTATTGATCACGACAAGGACTTGTACTGTTCAGATTTAGTAGCACTAGAACAAAGTGGCTTGATTCAGCCAGGAACACACGTAGCAGCGGACAATGTTGTATTTTTTGACACACCCTACCGATCACTGATTCAACAACGGAAAGATCAAGGTATGGTATCATCGCGACTTGTTATGGGATACCTGGAATATGTTTTGGATCAGGAATTGGTAGTGGCCAACAATAATGTGATAACAACGGCGACGACACCACCACCATCAGCACAACAACCAGCCAAAGAAATAGTACGCGATGGTATTGAATTGACCGTTTATCTAAAAGATCCAACAAGAAATCTACCAGATTCCTAGTCAAGTTTTTTAAAAAGAACAGAAACATGCTCAAATTCATATTTTTTCTTAATTGCTCTAATGACACTGTGTGTGTGTGTGTGTGTGTGTGTGTGTGTGTGTCAAATTATGTGTCGTCTAATGCAGGTTGCCCAGTGCTTCCGATGCTTGTTCGAGCAAGGCGTCCACTGAGCAGGTTAGAAAATTTGGGTTCAAAATGAAAGACATCTTCTTCGTCTTCCGAGTCGGAAGCAAAGACAGGAACTGCGTCAACCGTAACAACATCCACAATGACATTTTCATCCGCGGCTCCGGCGTTCTCCTCTTCTTTGGTTACGATCATATTGCCATCTTTGTCCAAATCAAATTCATCCTCACGTTCGACGTATTCGACATTCATGGGCAGCGCTTGAAAGTCAGGTGCAAATGCTGTCCAGTTAATGCGCGGACCCCATACATCGACCAATCCATCGGATGCCGCCACAGCCAGAAACGATCGAGTAGGATGCCAAGCCACGCTGTAGAGATGAACAGGAGCACCCGTCAATTTGTCCATGAGACTTCCAGTGGATAGATTCCAAATGTAAAGCTCATATTTGTTATCCACCACACCATTAGCTCCACCGACCACGTATTCCGCGTCTCCTGAAATAGCACAAGACGCAAATTTGACCTTGTTCACGACGTCCTGAAATACTTGCACTGGACGATCGACATCTTCGGGTGCTTCCCAACATTCTTTTGCCAAATATAGGCGCAAGACACCGTCCGCACAGTTGGTAATAATACACTTCCCATCGCGACTCACCACTAAATGCCAGACGGAAGCACCTCCTGTGATGCGAATGGTAAAGTTACATTGTTTTTCACAAGCAGGAATTTCCCGAGGTAAGGGTGCAGAAAGGATCTTGAAGATCGACCCAACTTCAAATCCCAACAAATGTCCCTCCCGTGTTGCCGCATACATTCTATCGCCCTGTGGGTCGAAGGCAGCGCAAGTTATCGTATGATTAGATATGTCATTCCACAAGGTCCATATTCGGACAGTTTCGGTTGTAGAATCCTGTTGACTACTGCCGTGTTCTTTGCACCAAGCAGACTCAGGAATCCAAAAGAGAACCAAAGAACCATCTGACAAGACCGCTAATCCACCAGTCGTATATCGAGGATGGACCTCTAAGGATCCACCCACTGCTTTTGGTAACTGAAAATGGAGCGCTGGGTACCGTGTAATTTTGCGGGTGCTCGATTCGTAGGGAATGTCTCGATTGCCAGGCTTGGAAGTGAAGGTGACTGTCTCTGAAGAAAGAGTAAGAGGTTCGTTGGCATAATCCACGTACGAGGATCTTACATCGGCAAAGGTTGACTTTCGAACCACGCGGTCTCCGAATACAAAATTGGACGGAGACGGTCGAGGATTAAGCGGTTTATCTTCATCGATATCATGATGATCTCCGCCAGCATCTTCCGGCATAAGGTGCACCGCACACTCTTCTGGACCATGTGGATGGGTCGTATCATATAGTCGCACCAACGTATCCCCTACAGCCCCAGCTAACAGGGTTCTTGATCGTCGGCTCCATGATACGCTCGTGACACCATTGCCAAGAGCTCTTTGTTCTTTTGTCGGTGTCTGTATATTGTCGCTACTATTGCTAGATACTAATGTCTGCTCATAATTTCCCCGATAAAAGGCACTCAAAGTCCGGCTCTGGATGTCATGTACTCCCACAAGCCCACTGGCGTATCCAACAGCTATGTAGGTCCCCCTTCTATTGAACTGTGCGTGATATGCAGCCTTCCATTCCTCCTGATCTTGAAGACCTTGTGGTTGTGATTTACTAACGGGCGTCTTGGAATCTTCATGATACTGTCCGTGCAGAAATGCTTGTACAGAAAGAGTGGCATCCACTCGGTCTGGAATCTGCCTCCGAAATGGATCCAAGAGTTCCAAGTTCATGATTTATATTTATTTAACGTTGAAAATCAAGACAAATTAAAGAACAAAATCCTTAGACGCTTAACCTTCCTTCCCCACTAAACAAAGTCACGTCTCAGTAGAATTGGAGACAAATATATCTCGCCTTGTAGTAGAAATTAAAACTCGTAGAAATTAAAGGTCCCCTATTAGATCGAAGATAGGAAAGGACGATAATTTTTTATTTTGATAATTGCAACGGTCATTCATCTCAAATCAGCGTCAAACCAAACTAACAACTAAACTTCAAATCTACCTGTAGCTAGTAGTCTACTACTAGCTACCGTAGCTAGTAGTAGCTAGTAATAGAGTTGTACTAGCTAGCTACTAGAGATACCGAGTAGAGTAGTCTACAGTAATAATTATTAATGTCATTATTATTATCTTTAAATTTTTCGTCTTAGGGATAGCGATAAGGGTTAGGTTATCAGCTCTCATGGCTGACGCACGAACCTGCGCGCTTGTTTAACTGCAAATTTCTGCATCTGTTTCAGTGAGCGATGCTGCCATCAATCTTTTGTAGGCCAGGAACAGCTCAGCGAAGTTAAACATCAACTTACTGCCCTGGCTGCTCTACTAAACCTTTCAACGAAATAAATATCACAACAGTTCCCTCTTAAGGTGCTACTATTATTAGTATACCAGGTAGTGTTGATTGAACAAGACGTAATATACCTTACCTATTCTATACTCAGGATAACTTAAATCTACAACACTACTATTATGCTTCGACTACTCTTTGTCCTTCCCTGCGTTGCTGCCTTTGTCAGTCAAAGCGTGGATGTTAGAACCCCCACTCACCTCATGGGAGGAGCCAAGGGTTATTCTACAACGCTTGAGGGCAAGAAAGAGCGAGTTGCACAAGTAAAGGAACTCCTAGACAGTTCTCAAATGATCTTTACTGTGCCCGCCGGATCCATGACGGTTTCCCAGTCGCAATCTCTTCGTCTATCGATGCCCGAGGGAACCACTGTGGTCACGGTCAAGAACTCTCTCATGCAAAGAGCTCTAGAGGGTACCGAATACGAAACTGCTGGATCTCTGTTGAAGGGTCCCAACACTTGGTTTTTCATTGAAGAGGACATTGGTGCTTCCATCAAGGCATTTAATGCATTCACAAAGGAACAAGGAAAGACCGATTCTCACCCAATTCTGGGGGGAGTCATGGAAGGTGAACTGTATGATGCCAGTGGTGTTGCTGCCGTCGGCAAACTTCCATCTAAACAAGAGTTGTACGCGATGATTGCCGGTTCCATCAAGGCTGTTCCTACAAAGGTTGCACGAGTCATCAAGGCACCCAACTCCAAGCTGGCCCGAGCAATTAAACTTGCCGGAGAGAAGGCCGAAAGTTAAACCACCCGTTTCTTAAAAAAACACACAAACACACATTCTCTAAGTGTACGATATTATCACTCGCCGTGCTCTGTCTTTATTTGCTTGGTATTACACGTAGGTGGTGGCACAGATCGTATCGGGAGCTTGCATGAATAATACTGCCGAATTTAGAATGTTCTTCGAAGTTACAAATACTTTAGAAATTGGAAGCCCAAAATCGAAAAACAAGGACACCACACGGCTTCTTGACTATATTCATTCTTGCTGCGAAAAATAATTCTTCGTAATCGTACTTTGAGGCTGTGGTCAAGAAAGTAGTAGAGTATGTAATTCTCCTGTGCCAAACATGTATATAATGTGCGCAATGAAACAATGCACTCGCGCGATAGCAATTGTAGTCTAGACTACAATATTATAGTCGCAAGCACACGACACAACCGGAACGCGTATCCATTTGTTTTTTGAAAAAGTCCTGAAGACGGTTTCCGTGCAAGACTTGTAGAAACCTTTGATTTCTAATGCCTGCCTGCCAGAGACCCAGTCCACTACGTAGCCCAAAATAAATAATTGAACTGTTCGAATTCGACCCTTTCCGCGCATGTTTTTTTTGTGTTACGATGACTTGACTTGCTTGACAAGACGATGGTGCAAAGAGGAAGCATGCTTATCGAGACATTGTCGATTCGTCGGTCGCACGAGACCCATCAAGGACAGAATGAACCGACAAATTCCCAGGACGAATCTCAAGCCACCCCCCTCTTGACGAGGAATAACGTGCAAATGGGCATGAGGTACGGTCTGCCACGCAACACTTCCATTGTTCCACAAAAGATTGGTCCCATGGCACTTTTGAAAGTCGTTGGTAGTAGAACCATCCTGTGGTGGTGTCGTCAGGCCCTTGGACAAATTACTTGCCAGACGCATCATATGCATGGCCGTTTCTTCGGGCATATCGATAATGCTGTTGTAATGCTGTCGCGTTATTATGAGAGCATGACCTGGTCGGATGGGATGGATGTCCATAATGATGCAACAGACGTCATCTTCGTAGACCCTACTCGATGGTAGTTGGTTCGAATTGATTTTGCAAAAAATGCACGTGGGATTTGTGTTTTGAGTTTGGCCAACATTTCCACGAGTGGTATTGGTAGATTCTGCGTGGATCATTGATCCAGTTAGATTTGTCTTGGTGATTAAAACTCTGGGAAACGTTGGTTTGTTACGTTTTAAGAATGTTGGTGTTGACACCTTGCACCTTGCAGGATCGTGACTGGAAACGAGCCTTGACTTTGGTATCTGAAAGGTTCCCACCGACAGTTCTCTTCAAGCGAATGCTTCTCAGAATATGAATAGTACGCGCAGGTGCTATTTTGAGCATTTCGTATATCCGAGTAATAACCAAATAATAGCAGGTTGAGAAGAGAAGCGCCTGTCATGTTTCTGTTTCCGTACAACACGAACTTGATAAGCGCAAAAGATACTGAGTAGAGTACCTTCGTTCGTATCGCTTTCTCCAAGTTATTAATTATTTCGCCAACCACTCTAGCCAGTGGGTGGCCTATGAAAGTTTTATTTGTGTGCTACTGATAAATATTTAGCTTACTATTTTAGAAGTAGAGTACTAAAAATTTGTATAGTCATATCTTAAGTTGGGACC